>Ga0164290_1000406_pt1 | contig 144188 bp, 113 predicted proteins | sample Micstemetagenome_FD_108782 | JGI IMG/M metagenome (GOLD analysis project Ga0164290, IMG submission 108782) | Contaminated culture microbial community from soil near Moab, Utah, USA - Microcoleus steenstrupii SON62 (Illumina Assembly) | ecosystem: Environmental > Terrestrial > Soil > Soil crust...
CTTTTTGTGCTTATCTGTCCAGTCGGTCAAAGAACTAAGTCTCCGGTTTCCCGAAAACGTGACCAGCACCGTCTGTGCTGGTCTTCCTTATGAATTGGGACTGCAAAGGTAGCAGTCTTTTATTCGTTTGTCAAGAGGTTGCTAAAAAATATATTAACTTTTTTTAGTCTTGCTCTTTCGCCTCCGTTCTCGGCTTTTGTAAACCAGAGCACCGGGCGCTCATTGATAACAGCGGTAATGCTTCGCGTAGTTCCTTACTGTCGAAAATATTTTAGGTGCCCCCATAAACAATAACTGTCTGACTTACAATGGCTTTTTCTTTAAAACTTTAATAGCCGACAAAATGTTTTTGTCAACCCTATCGATTTTAAGGATAAAAGTGAAGGTAACCGAGCAGCTTCAACCCTCCATTTATCCGGGCAAACAAAGTAACTGCCCAGCTACTTAAAAATTGTATTTTTCTCATACACTTCACTTATCTCATAACGGCCTGACACGCCCGTCTGCCCAGGTCATAAGCGGCCATCGTTCTGATACTCTTTCCCTTAGACTCAATAATTACCGCCCGGTTGGGGATTAGACCAAGGTACTCCAAAAGCATTTTCTGGAAGGACAGGTCAAAGACTTCATCCAGTAAGCGAAAAGGGATAAAAGGTACTTAAAAAAGTAGCTCCCACCCATGTCTACTGTTGACATACGTAGGAGCTACTATCTTTTTATAAAGGGGAAAGGGTGCTGCTAGGGTCTGGCTACTCCATACAACTGGTTAAACAGCAGTTTAAAGGTACCGTGCGACTGTGCCCGGAAGGTAATTTCGGGACCAAAGGCGTACAGCTTCCCGTTGCCGACATTAGCCACAAAGGCGGCAATGCCATCCTTCAGGTAAGACTGGCCCCAGGCCCAGCCACTGCGCAGGGGCTTTCCATCGGCAAACCAGGCCAGCGGTTGTACCTGGCCCTTGATCATTGCGTCGGGTGCCAGCTTGAAGACCGGGCTTGCTTCAAAGTAGATATCTGCTTTGGCAGGCATCCCCCAGGCAGCCTGCTGGGTCGAATCCGTTGCTACCTGCAGGATACTCCCCGGAACAAAATACTTATCGGCACCCAGGGGGCGCTCCTGCCCGGTATTGGTCATTTCCATCAACGCATTCCGGACCGGCAGACCCAGGTGGTAGGCCAGGTTGGTGCTTGACCCGATGGTGACGACCGAACCGCCTTCCTCCATAAACTTCTTCAGCTGCGGTACGGACTTCTCAGCCGAAATTTTACCCAGCCAGGGACGGTATTCGGCCGGTAGCTCTTCGGCCTTGGGTTCACGCGAAGGGGCACCGTAAGACTCCACTTCCCGGCTGCCCGGGGCCGGAATGGCCCGCGTGACAAAGACAATCACATCGTACTTTTTGCGCAGATCGCCTGCGTCGATTTCCGGGGCGTAGATCACCTGCATCGGGAAATGGTACTGCTCCATCAGCCAGCGGACCCAGCCCGAAGGCATGGAACCGCCGTAGGTATCCCAGAGCGCAATCCGAAGCGGCTTAAGTTTCACCGCGTTGGCGGGCCGCTTGCCCAGCGCGCTAACGATCAGGCCGTGCTCACTGGCCGCCTGATCCAGGAGGGCTTTGGCTTTCCCGGCATTGGGGATAAAGAAGGTACCTGTCCCCAGGTCTGACCGCCCCGGCACGCCTGAAGGCAGTCGGTACACGTCCAGCCCGGCTTTCATCAGGTCGTTGACCGCGATAAAGGCATTGTTCGCCCGCGCGCTGAGGAGATAACCGGCTCCCGAGCCTTCGACCCGGCCTTTCGGGGTTTGCAGCTCCCCGTAGGGTATGCGGCGGAAAGGACCTTCGAAGCCTTCCAGGACACGGTCAAACTGCACTCCCATCTGGTAGGCGGGGGTCCAGCCGGCGGCGTCGTAAGGCCGGATCGGCGGGCCGCCCGGGTACTGAAAGTCGTTGGGGTGATCCTGGGGTTCGAACATATCCAGCAGGTGGGGGCGGAAAGCCTGGGCCGTTTTGACGACATAGGAACCGGCCGGATACGATTTGCCCGCGACGGTGAAGGGAGCCGTAGCCTGCTCCACCAGAATACCGGTCCGGATGAGGGCATTGATAAATTTGGTAGCGGTGGCGAAATCAGGCTGGTCAGCCGAAATGATAAAGCCCCGGGGATCGCGCTGGGCCGGAACCCGAAAGACGCTATCGTAATATTTAGCCGGAATACCGCCCCGGTTCGACCAGCCGAACGGATCCGCCGTGGCGCTGGCGGTTGCCGTCCCGGAACTCTTCCGCTGATCGGCCTGGTAAGCCTGGGCGATGGCTTCTACCCGCCTCGGGTACGGCGTCCAGTAATCCTGGCTGCCCCGCTCGATGGAGTTCTTACCCATCCGGTAGATGTTGAACAGGAGTTCGTAGCGGTGGCGGGCCGCATAATCCAGCGTGGCGTAATTGAGCGAGAGCGAGTAATCGATGGATTGCTTGAAATGCCAGCGCTGGGGCGTAACCGGGTTCGGGGTATTGCCGTTCGGGATCAACCGCTGCGGAACAAGGGGGATGTTTTCCGGGGTGGGCCCTCCGACGATTTCGGTCAGCAGGCCGATCATGTTATGGAAGTGGGTCGTCGTGCGAAGGCCACCATTGTACCAGGTCGAGAAACTGGCCCCGTTCAGGCGGGTAAAGCCGGGTTTCTTTTCGCTGTTAAGGCGATTGTACATGGCCGCCCCCAGCGCGTCGATCCCCGTAACCATCAGTGGGTCGAACACGTGGTTGAACGGATCCCGGTACGGCGGACCGGCCAGGACGGAACCAGCCGGACCACGCTGGTGGTGGTTGTACATGATCTGCGGAATCCACTCGACAAAGAGCTGGCGGCCCATGTTCTGGGTTTCCTTCATGTTCAGCATGTAGAAATCCCGATTGTTATCGTGCCCGGCGTATTTCTGATACAGCTTGGGCAGGTTTTCCAGCGACCGCTTTTCGGGCTTCAGTTCCCGCATGTACCAATTGGTTACCAGTTCCTGGCCATCCGGATTGGCGTGTACCAGCAAGACAATGACGTTGTCCAGAATCCGGCGCGTTTCGGGGTCGTTGCGGCTGACCAGCTGCCAGGCGGTTTCGATAAGCTGGTGGGTACCCACGGTTTCGGTCGAATGGAGACCACCGTCGATCCACACCACCGCCTTGCCTTCCGCGGCCAGTTCCCGGGCCTGTTCGTCGGTGAGGCCCTCTGCCCGGGCCATACGCCGGGAGATTTCCTGGTAACGGTTTAAATTCTTGAGGTTTTCCGGCGAGGAAACAATCAGCATGTACTGGTGGCGCCCTTCTTCGGTGAGGCCAATGTCCACCAGGCGCGTCCGTTCGGAGGCAGCCAGCTTCTTGAAGTAAGCCTCCGTCTGCGTGTAGGTAGCCAACTGATAATCGTCGCCGATGGCAAATCCGAAATGTTCTTTCGGTGAAGTGATGGTTTGGGCGCTTGCCCTATTGGCAAGCAGGAGCAGCAGGACTGCCCAGAGGTAGGTAGGGATACGCTTCATAGCAGGTTGATGGCGGTACAGTCTAAATTAGGACAATACGCCCCTAAACTACAGGATTTAGGAACCCAAGCGGGCCAGAAGCCGAATAAAATTTCACATTCAGGTCAATAAACAAGCAAAAGCCACGATTCAGACAAACTGAATCGTGGCTAAGTGCAATTATAGGCGATTTTCGCGGCTTAGCGGCCGGAACGTCCGCTGCCCCCCATGGTATCCAGCATCTGCTGGGCTACCTGCAAGTGGGTTCTAACGAGCGGGTGTGCCGCCGCTGCCAGGCTCTTCAGGCCATCATCGGAAGCTTCGGATTCCACCCGTGACATAACTTTATCCAGCATTTCGTGACCGCGGACGCCGCTTTCCTGCAGGTACATCCGGTCAAACTCGGCACCCGAGAGCCGCCCCATGCGCTGCATGATGGACGTCGCTTTACCGTCGGAAGAATTCGGCATGCTAACCCCTTTCGCCTGGGCAATTTCCTTCAGCTTGTTGGCCAGCAGCGTTTGCTCCTCGACCTCAGCCTGGGCTATGCGCTTCACCTCCGGGCTGGTGGCTTTCTGGACGGCCATACGGCTCAGCTCCAGCTGCATGATCCCGCCCTGGGCTACTTCCAGCATCATGGCCTGATCCGGCCGGGAGAGCTTGGTGCTCGTGGCCCGAACGGCCTTGACGGCCTCCGCGCCTTCGCGGTTCATGCGCTCCAGGTCCGAAGAACTCATGGAACCCATTCCGCCGCCGGTTGAACTCATCCCGGAACTGCTGCCCGAAACGCCGCTGCCGGTCGTGCCGACCCCGGTGGAACCGCTACCGCTGCTACCGCTGGAACCGGAGCCCATCGAGCCACTGGTGCCCGAACCTGATGAACCGGTAGCTGGTGAGCCAGCAGTGCCTGAACCAGAATTTCCTACCGAGGAGCCAGATTGCGACGAGCCCGAGCCGGTTGACCCAGACTGCCCGGAACCCATTGAGCCTGACTGGCCCGAAGAAGAACCCGATTGGCCGGAGGTTGAGCCTGACTGGCCAGATGATGTGCCTGATTGACCGGATGATGTGCCTGATTGACCGGATGATGTGCCAGACTGCCCGGAAGTAGTGCCTGAAGTTCCGGATTGAGAAGAACTGCCCGTTCCCGTCCGGGTTTCACGATTTTGCTGCGCCAGGGAGGCTGTCGACAGCGACAGGGCCAATGCAAGGCCCAACAGAACTGATTTTTTCATAACGCTGGTTTGGATAGTTATCAATACCTACCGTCGGTAACCAGGGAATCAGCGTGGCTGTTTAGCTAAAAGCCAATTATCTCTATAATTTTAATATAGATTTCTACATAGGACAGAAGAGCCGTTATGCGGCTTACAGGGGAGCTTCGAACCGCTGGTAGGGTATTTCTCCTTTGTAGAATCGCTCCCCGGTCGGTTCCATCGCAAATCGCTGGTAGAAAGCCGCGGCCGAGAGGCGGGCGTCGCACCAGATCTGCCGGGCGCCCAGGCGACGGGCTTCGGCGAAGACGTGTTTCAGGAGGCGGGAGCCGATTCCGTTTCCCTGGCGATCGGGGCGGGTGGCAAACTTTCGGAAGCGGGCAACCCCATTTTCCACAAAAAGCGAGATGACCGAAACAAGCTCCTCGTTTTCAAAGGCGCCAAAGTGGTGCCCCTGGGCGTCTTCGGGAATCCGCACATAGTCCGGGGCCTTATCGGGCCAGAGAACAGAATGACGAAGAGCGTAGGTCGCTTCAGCCGGGATGGGCCGGATCCGGATTTCAGCGGACTGATTCATTTTTTCTTCCGTTTTTTCCCTTTGCCGCTCTCCCATTCTTCTGCCTCCCGCAGCAGGGCTTTCAGGTCGCTGGTGATTTCTTCGCTGTAATCCCGGGTAGCCATGTAATCGCTCTGGCTGATGTCGATGCGGGCGATGGGCGCCCCGATATAGGTTTCGATCTGCGTCAGCACTTCCTTTTCTTCCGTGCTGCAGAACGAAATGGCTTCGCCCTTTTGGGTACCCCGGCCCGTCCGGCCGACGCGGTGGACGTAGTTTTCGGGCTGTTCGGGCAAATCGTAATTCACGACATAATCAACATTGGGAATATCTATCCCCCGGGCGCTGACGTCGGTCGCGATGAGCACCTTGCTTTCCCCGTTGCGGAACCGTTGCATCACCGACAGCCGGTCGGCCTGTTCCTTATCGCCGTGGATGGTGAGGCTACTAAGGCCAACCCGCTCCAGCGCCTTGGCGACCCGCTCGGCCCGCACTTTCGTCCGGACGAAAACCAGGATCTTGCTGTCCGGATGTTCTTTCACAAAGCGCTCCAGGAAGAAGCGTTTGTCGTCCATCTCGATGAAGGCCAGGGCGTGATTGATGTTTTTGTTAACGGGATTATCGGGCGAAATCTGAATCCGGACGGCGTTATGGACCAGTTTGTAGGCCAGCTTTTTGATGACTTCGTCGATGGTAGCCGAGAAGAAGAGCGTCTGCCGGCGTCGGGGCAGAAAGCGGATCAAATCCTGAATATCCTTCAGGAAGCCCCGTTCCAGCATGTGATCGGCTTCGTCGACGATCAGGAATTCGACCCGCTCCAGCCGCAGATGCCCCTGGTGCACCAGATCGAAGACCCGACCGGGCGTGGCTACCAGAATATCGATCCCCTGTTCCAGCCGGCTGATCTGCGGGTCCTGATCCACGCCGCCGAAAATGCAGAAGGTATTCACACGGGTATGTTTGCCGATCTGCTGAAAGACTTCGGTGATCTGCAGAGCCAGCTCCCGGGTGGGTTCCATGACGATGCATTTAATTCCCTCCGGCCGCCGGGAAACCTTTCGCTCGTGGAGCATGCTGATGACCGGAATAGCGAAGGCGGCGGTTTTTCCGGTACCCGTTTGCGCAATGGCCAGGACGTCTTCTCCTTTCAGGATGGACGGTATGGCTTTGTACTGGATGTCCGTCGGGCGCTTAAAGCCCAGGTCTTCCAGATTGCGTTTGATTTCGGGGGCTATGTGATAATCTTGAAATTTCATACCGGATGGGGTTGTTCACGCGGATTTGCGCGGATGGATTCGCGGATTATCGCCTGGTAGATTTTCTGCGGTAATCCGCGTAAATCCGCGCGCCAAAATTAGGGACGTCGAACCGTCCGCACGTATAATTCTTCCACTTTCTCCCGGGCCCAGGGCGTTTTCCGCAGGAACGTCAGGCTCGATTTAATGCTCGGATTATCGGTAAAACACCGGATGTTGATCCGCGCACCGAGCCGTTCCCAACCGTAATGGGCGACCAGTTCAGTCAGGACCATTTCCAGGGTTTTGCCGTGCAACGGATTATTGGGCTGTATTTCAGGCATGGCGGTTGTAGGCGCTCTGGTTTATTTTTCGGCCAGGAGTGACACTTCGATGATCTGCTGCAGCCACCACTTGCCGTCTTCTTTCCGAAAATCATAATGAACCCGGCTCCCGGACGCTTTGGTCTGGGTAACCCGGTAGGTCCGGCGGCCGAGCCGTTGAACCTGCAATGTTCGTCCAGCTTGCCTGGGTTCAGCAAACAGGTTCAGATACGGCCAGTCTGACCGCTGAATCCAGGTTTCGTTTCTGCCCGGTTCGGTCTTCCGCAGCACCGGAAACGCAATGCGGGTCAGCTGGAATTCCGCATCCTGGTTAAAGGCATCGAAAAACAGCCGAAAATTTTCGTCCGTTCCCGGCTGAGTAAACGACTGGGTGGGCGCATTGGGCGACAACCACAGAAGCCAGGCAACAAGCAAGGTTAAGACGTTCACGGAGGGTCGAGGATCATCAGACAACCAGCAAGCCATGTTCGGCCAACAGGCTCCAGGTTTTTGAGCGCATGAAGGTATCAAAATTTCCGAGTCCGGCCGCTTCAAACTCGACCCGGAGCGTTTCCAGCGGGCAGGGCTCACTGGCCCCGATACGCAGCCGGGGCATAACCGTTTCCAGCCATTCGCCCATCGGCACACTGGTTTCCAGCGCCCATTCGGTTCGTTTGCTGTAAAAGACAAGCTCAGCCAATTCACTCACCTTGCGGCCCTGCTGTACTTCCAGCACAGAGGCGGTCGGCAAACTCCCCAGCCAAACCACCACGGCATTGGGCCGGTAGTCGTGCTTGGGCCGTTCGGCAATGCTGCGGGCGATGTAGTTCGCCGGTACGGTCGTTGGTGGTATTTTAAAGCTGAACCATTTTTTGAGCGGAAAGTCCAGCCCGACGCCGTGCATGTAATTGAAAAGCGACTTCCTAAGGCCCTCTGAAAAGCGCTCGTGCTCGGCGCCCTTCGGATCGGCATGGTCGAGGTCGTTATCAGCAAATCCGCCGAAATCCGGGCCGATCCTAAGCACGTCAAAGCCGGCCGGGTGCTGCCCTACCGGACTGTGGGCCGTCATGGCGAAGCGGTGCCAGAAGCCGGACTGAACCGCTCCCGCCTCGAACAGCTGGCGAACCATTTCGAGGGAATCGACCGTCTCCTGAGCCGTCTGGGTCGGGAAGCCGTACATCAGGTAAGCATGGACCATAATGCCTGCCTGCGTAAAGGCGTCGGCCACACGGGCCACCTGGGCGACCGTCACCCCTTTTTTCATCAGCGCCAGCAGCCGGTCGGAAGCCACCTCCAGCCCGCCCGAAACGGCGATGCAGCCCGAGGCTTTCAGCAGCCGGCAAAGGTCCACCGTAAAGTTTTTTTCGAAGCGGATGTTCGTCCACCAGACCACCGTTAGCTTTCGGCGGATAATTTCCAGGGCTACGTCGCGCAGCAAGGCCGGCGGAGCCGCTTCGTCGACAAAATGAAACCCATTCTGCCCCGTCTGGGCGATGATTTCCGCCATGCGGTCGACCAGCAGCTCGGCCGTTACGGGCTCGTAGCGCCGGATGTAATCCAGGGTAATGTCGCAGAAGCTGCATTTACCCCAGTAGCAGCCGTGGGCCAGCGTCAGCTTGTTCCAGCGCCCGTCGCTCCAGAGGCGGTGCATCGGATTGACGATCTCAATGACCGACAGATATTCGGTCAGCCGGAGATCGCGGTAATCCGGCGTACCGGTATCGCGCTGGGGGACGTCTTTTTCGACGGCACCATTGTAATAGATCACCTTGCCCTCCGAGCGGGCGTACGTGCGTTTGAGCTCCTTCTGGGGGCGAAGACCTTCCACAAATTCCAAAAGCGCCTGCAAGGGGGCCTCACCGTCGTCGAGGCAGATAAAGTCCAGGTAATCAAAAACCCTAGGCTCGCGCAGCGAACGAAGCTCCGTATTAGCGTAGCCGCCGCCAAGGACGACCTGGATCCCTGGATGATGTTTTTTCAGAAATTGGCCGCATTTCAGGGCGCCGAACAGATTACCCGGAAATGGCACCGAAATGCAGACCACATCGGGATTAAATTCCCGGACATAAGCTTCCAGCTGGCGGGTCAGGGCCCGGGTAATGAGCGTATCCGGAGCCAGCAGCGCCGTTTCCAGTTCATCGAAACGGGTGGCCGAACGGCCCAGCCGCTCGGCGTACCGGCTGAAGCCGAAATGCGGGTCGACGGCCTCGGCAATCAGGTCGGAGAGGTCCTCCAGGTACAGGGTAGCCAGGTGGCGGGCCTTGTCGTGGATGCCCATCGTCCCGAAGGCCCAGTCCAGGTCTTCAATTTCCTGAAACCGGCTGGCTTCCGGCAGGTAGGTGCGGTCGCAAAGGCTATGGGCCAGGGTCGGGTTCTTGTTCTGCAGAAACCGGATAAGGGGATCGATGGTCCGGATGTACTCCTCGCGAAGCGCGTAGATGCGGAAGCTGTTTTCGGATAATTCCGCGTCGGAGGCTTCCAGTTCAGCAAATAGCCGCTGCAGCCCGGTTTCCGAAAAAATTTCCAGGATCACATCAATGCCCAGATCCGCCTGAAAGGAAGCGTACCCCCTCGTATTCAGGAAACCCTTCAGGTAGGCTGTCGCCGGATAGGGCGTATTCAGCTGGGTGAAGGGCGGGGTGATGAAGAGAATCCTCGGTTTCAAAACAGACTGGTTTGTGGATTACCTGGTTGACTGTCTTCCTGCGTTGGCGGGAACAGCTTACAAAGGTAACCATAGCGGATTATAGATTTACCTTCTATTTTGCGGCATACTTCCCAATCCATGAACCGAATACTCCTTTTTCTGCTGCTCGGCACCACCGGCTGGGCGCAGCAGGCACCCGTCAGCAACAGGACTACCTACCAGGCTCCCCGCTTTACCGAGACCGATCGCCTTCAAAAGCTGCAGGCCGCCTTCCCGATCGTCGAAAAGATGTACCGCGACCGCGCCGCCCAGGGTAATTTCCCCGGTCTGGCCTTTGGCATTGTGGTCGATGGAAAGCTGGTTTATGCCGGCGGGTTCGGCCAGGCGAATGTAGAAACAAAGCAAGCCGCCACGACCAAGTCGGTCTTCCGCATCGCCTCCATGACCAAGAGCGTCACCGCCATGGCCATCCTGAAACTGCGCGACGAAGGCAATCTCCGGCTGGATGATCCGGTAGTCCAGTATGTGCCAGCCCTGAAATCCGTCGTTCCCCTGACTACGGACGCTCCGGCCATGACCATCCGCCACCTGATGACCCACGCCGCCGGTTTTCCGGAAGATAATCCCTGGGGCGACCGCCAGCTTGCCGATACGGATGCCGAACTGGTCCAGCTGCTGCAAAAAGGACTTTCTCTTTCCAATCCGCCGGGCACCGCCTACGAATACAGCAACCTGGGGTTTGCGCTGCTGGGCCAGATCATCAACCGGGTTAGCGGCAAGCCGTACCAGCAATACATTACCGAAACCATCTTCAAACCGCTCGGCATGAACGACACCTACTGGGAACCCGCCCGGGTACCGGCGAATCAGCTGGCTCCGGGCTACCGCTGGCTGGACGGAAAATGGGTGTCCGAGCCCTCGCTGGCCGACGGTTCCTGGGGCGCGATGGGCGGCCTGCTGACTACCATCGAGGATTTTGCCAAATACGTGGCGCTGCACCTCGAGGCCTCTCCGGCCCGTAACGGGGCCGAGACCGGACCGGTTCGGCGGGCATCCGTCCGGGAAATGCAGCAGCCCTGGAATTTCGCGGATTTTTCACCCCTGGCCCGGAATGCCGCCGGTGCCGTCTGCGCGACCGCCAGTGCCTACGGGTACGGCCTGCGCTGGACCAAGGATTGCCGCCAGCGGGTGAGCATCGGCCATAGCGGCGGCCTGCCGGGTTTTGGCTCCCAGTGGCGGATGCTGCCGGAATTCGGCATCGGGGTCATCGCCTTTGCTAACCTGACCTATGCGGGGTTGGGCGGGGTAAACTCGGCGGTTCTGGATACCCTCGTTGCCATCGGCGGCCTGAAACCGCGCCAGATTCCGGTATCCCCCATCCTGGCCCTGCGGAAGGCGCAGCTGGACAAACTGCTGCCGGACTGGCAGGGAGCCGAAGCAAGCGGCCTTTTCGCCGAAAACTTCTTTCCTGATCAATCGCTGGCGATGCGCCGGAAAGCCACCCAGGCCTTGTTTGCCAAAATCGGATCCATTAAACGGATCGGCGAGCTGGTACCCGAGAACCAGCTACGGGGTTCCTACCTCATCGAAGGCGAAAAGGGATCCCTGGAAGTATACTTTACCCTCACCCCCGAAAACCCGGCGCTGATTCAGCAGCTGGACGTTTCCGAAATCGGCCAATAGCCCTTCGATACCCCCGTTCCTATGCGATTTATCGTTTTCACGCTGCTTTTCCTGTCCCCCTGCCTGCTCCGGGCCCAGGTTTCCCGCTACGAACGGAGCCAGGGCCAGGAAACGGCCACCTACGAGGAAGTGATTGCCTGGTATTCGGACCTGGATAAACGCTATCCCGAAGCCCAGCTGCTCACCCTGGGACCGACGGATGCCGGCAAACCCCTGCACCTGTTCCTGCTGGCGGCAGACCGTAACTTCAGCCCCAATCCAAACCGGCTGACGATTCTCGTCAACAACGGCATCCATCCCGGCGAACCCGAAGGCATCGACGCGACCATGCTCTGGGCGCGGGACCTGCTTAAAGCCGGTTCGCTGCCCAAAAATGTCCTGCTGGCAATCGTACCGGTTTACAACATTGGCGGTATGCTGAACCGGGGGCTCTCACGGGTGAATCAGAACGGTCCGAAGGCGTACGGTTTTCGGGGAAACGCCCGGAATTATGATTTAAACCGGGATTTCATCAAAACCGACAGCCAGGAAGCCCGCACCTGGCAGGCCATGTTCCAGCGGTATAAGCCCCAGCTGCTGATCGACAACCACACCAGCAACGGAGCCGATTACCAGCACAGTGTCACCTACTTCCCGACCCAGAAAGATAAACTGCATCCGCTGGTGTCGGGCTATATGGCCCGGACCTTTCAGCCCGAACTCGACCGCGCGCTGACCAGGAAGGGGTTCGAGCCGGTACCCTACGTCAACAATTTTTCGGACACGCCCGAAAGCGGAATTGAAGGCTTCAATGACGCGCCCCGGTATTCGTCCGGCTACGCCGCCCTGTTTAACTGCATCGGTTTTGTGGTGGAGCTGCATATGCTGAAAGACTATCCCTCCCGGGTGAAAGGCACCTACGCATTCATGGAAGAGGCCCTGCGGCTGGCGGCCCGGGACGCGGCAACCATCGTGGTTAATAAGCAACGGGCGGACAAAGCCCTGGCCGCTCAGCAGACTTTTCCCCTCAGCTGGCGCATTGACAAAGCAACGGTCGACTCTATCCGGTTCAACGGCTTCGCAGCCAGCTACAAGCCCAGTGAGGTTTCCGGACTCCAGCGCCTCTGGTACGACCGCTCGGCCCCGTTCAGTAAGCGAATACCCTACTGGAACACCTTCGTCCCGGCCGTCGAAGTCACCAAACCACGCGCCTACCTGATTCCCCAGGGCTGGACGGAGGTCATCGAACGCCTGGCCCGCAACGGCGTGCGAATGGAGCGACTCAACAAAGACACCACGATTACGGTGGAAGCCTATTCGATTACCGATTACCGCAGCCCGCAGCGGCCTTACGAAGGCCATTACTTGCATACGAATGTCGCGGTGGGGAAGCAGACCCTGGCGCTGCCGTTTTACCGGGGTGACGTCATGGTGGTGCCCAATCAGCCCGTCAACCGCTACCTGATCGAGACGCTCGAGCCCCAGGGTGTGGATTCGTTCTTCGCCTGGAATTTCTTCGACAGTATATTGGGCCAGAAAGAACACTTTTCCGACTATGTGTTCGAGGATGTCGCGGCGGACTACCTGAAGGCCAACCCGGCAGTCCGGCAGCAACTTCAGGCCCAGCAGGCTACCGACCCGGCTTTTGCTAAAAATGCCGCTGCCCAGCTGGAGTTTGTCTACCGCCGTTCGCCCTATTACGAGCCGACGCACAATCGGTATCCGGTATACCGCGTACCCTGACGATTTTTCTAAACCCAACCCTTACCTGATGTATGAAGTACATGCCTATCCTGCTGGTTCTCCTCGCTTTCGGACAACTGGCCGGGACGCCTCCCAACCCATCGACCCTGACCCTGTTATCCTTCAACATTCGCTATAACAACCCGCAGGACGGCATCAACGCCTGGCCTAACCGAAAAGCGCTGGCGGCGGATGTATTCCGGAAAAACGAGGTGGATTTTGCGGGCCTCCAGGAAGCCCTGATCGGCCAGATCGAGGATTTACAGGCGCAGTTACCCGACTACGCCTGGATTGGCCTGGGCCGCGATGACGGCAAGCGAAAGGGCGAATTCTCCCCGATTTTCTACCGGAAAGACCGGTTCGAAGCCATGCGGGAGGGTACCTTCTGGCTTTCGGAGACGCCTACCGTTGCGGGCAGTAAAAGCTGGGATGCGGCCATTACGCGGGTGGCCACCTACGGGGTCTTCCGCGACAAACGCTCCGGCCAGCGGTTCTTTGTCATCAACACCCATTTTGACCACAAGGGGGAACAGTCGCGCCAGCAAAGCGCAAAACTGCTCATCAAGCAGATCCGTAAGCTGAGTCTGGGCTTGCCGGTGGTGCTGACCGGCGATTTCAACAGCCCGGAAACCTCCCCGGCCCTGCAGACCCTGACGACCGATTCCTTCGTACCCCTGCGCAACGCCCGCCACCACAGCCACCTGCCGCACGCGGGGGGCGAGAACACCTTCAACGGCTGGGGCAAAACCCCGCAGCCCGCCCCGATCGACTTTATCCTCCTCGGCCCCGGCTTCCGCGTCCAGCAGCACGCCTACCTGCCGATTATGGAAAAAGACGTGTATGTCTCGGATCACTGGCCGGTGCTGGCAAGGGTAGAGATCTAAGGATTGAAGGATTGAAGGACTGAAGTAGGCTTCGCCAATTTTGACGGAAACGGCCATAGACCCGCAGTAGCAGACCACTTCAATCCTTCAATCCCTCAATCCTTGCCTACAGCCAATTCTTCCGCCGAAAAACCCACAAAGTCACCAGGGAGGAGAACAGCATCAGGGCGAGGGCGAAGAAATAGCCGTAGTCCCATTCGAGTTCGGGCATGAAGCGGAAGTTCATTCCGTAGATGCTGGCGATGAGCGTCGGCGGGAGGAACACCAGCGAGAGGACGGTGAAGATATTGATGATCTGGTTCTGTTCGAGGTTGACCAGACCCAGGAAGGTATTTTGCAGAAACTCCAGGCGCTCAAAGATAAAGTTGGAGTGCTCGATCAGCGAGGTGATGTCCTTGATGAGCGTCCGCAGCCGTTGCTGTTCGGTTTCGTTGAACCAGCCGTCGGAACGGATCATGGCCGAAATCACCCGCTGTTTATCGACGATATTCTCCCGGATCATCATCGTCAGTTCCTGGTAGTCGTTGATCCGCAGCAGCATTTCCCGGTCCAGCTTGGCGTCCAGATCCAGCTGTTTGTTGATGGCCTTTACTTCCTGGGATACCAGCTCGATCAAATCCGCGTCATAGTCAATCCGGGACTCGAAGATGTTGATCAGGATCTGGCTCCCGTCGCGGAAAAACGCCCGGCGGGATTTTATCTTTTTGACCGTATCGGCAAAGGACTTCAGATCCGCATTGCGGTAGGTGAACAGCACATCGTCCTTGAGCATGAAGCTCACCGGGACGTTGATGTAGCGCAGTTCCTTGTCCGGAACCAGGAAGTTGGAGTTGGCAATCAGGTACTCGTCTTCTTCGATGTAACGGGAGGAACTTTCGATTTCGAGCTGCTCCTGCTGGGTCAGAAAGTCGACGTCGAATTTTTCTTCCACACTTTTTATCTCCGACGGGGAGGGATTCTGCAGGTCGACCCAGAGCGTTCGTTCGGTTGCCGAGAAGGATTCAACGTCTTTTATTTTACGTACGGCGGTTTCGTCCTGCTGAAAAATGCGGATCATGCTGTGGGATGCTATTCGGCCCTGGGGCCTTGGATTTTGGCAAAGTTCATAAACTTTGGGCAGCTTTAACAGCGCCATTTTGACCTTGACAAATCACATCTTCATCTTACCTTGCAATTTTGTTGCGTTCAGGCCAAGCTTGGTCCAGAAATTGAGAGCTTTGTTTGTTGCCTGACTATTTTTCGAGACGTACCCACCTACAGGCACCCACCGGTTAACCCGGAGCCTGAGCGAGCGACCCAATCGACGTTATGCATTACCTGGAGCAAGAACTGTATGACCTGATCCGAAGCGACGAGACCATTTTCCGCTTTATCCAAGAATCTTCCCTGAACGGGCTCTGGTACTGGAACCTGGAACAGCCGGACGATAAATGGATGAGTGCCAATTTCTGGCTGACGCTGGGCTACGATCCTGCGTGCGCCGAGCTGGCCGATGCGCCCTGGCAGTCTCGGGTACTACCGGAAGATCTGCGGATAGCGTCCGACAAAATTAAGCAACACCTCAGCGATCCGACCTGCGCCTTTGTGCAGGATCTCCGGTACCGGCACCAGGACGGTTCCCTGATCTGGCTGCGTTGCCGGGGCCTGGCGCTGCGCAACGAACATGGCCGCCCTACCCGCATGCTCGGCGCTTACGTCGACATTACCCACGAAAAACAACGCGAACTGGATCTACTGAAGGCCAACCAGCGCCTGAAGGAAATTCTGTACAATTCGGGGGATGTGCTGATCGTCCTCAACCCGGAACTGCTCGTCACCGAATACCACGCCAATCCGCTAGCCCCAACCGAGGCCCTCGCCCAGGATCCCGTTCTCGGGCTGCCGCTCGGCGAAATCGGGCTGGAGCCCAGTCTCTTTTCCGCCCTCAGCGATACCATCCGGAAAGCCCGGGACAACGGCCAGAAAGCCGAGGAACTGCTTTCGGTTCAGATTCAGGAGCGGGTGGAATGGATGCAGCTGATCGTCTCCCTCCTCCGGGACGAGCAGGGGAAACTGTTTGAGCTCGTCTGCATCATCCGGAACATCACCTCCCACAAGCAGACCGAGGCCCGGCTCAACGAGCTGGCGGTGGTGGCGTCGAAAATGTCGGATATCATTCTCATTACCGATGCCCGGGGACGAATCACCTGGTCCAACCAGGCCTTTGAAACCATTACGGGCTACTCCCTGTCGGAGGTGGTGGGAAAGCCCCCCAGCTTTTTCCTGAAAGGTCCCGGTTCCGATGAGACCGTGATCGAACGCATCGGCCAGGCGGTCCGAAACCGGCAGCCGGCCCGGGAAATCGTGCTCAATTACACAAAAGACGGGCGCACCTTCTGGGGCGATATGACCATCAGCCCCGTGTTCAATGACCGGGGTGAGTGTACCAACTTCATCTCCATCGAACGCGATATTACCGACCGGAAAAATGCCGAATCCGAACTCAAACGGACCAAGGAAATGCTGGTCGATACCAACCGGATCGCCCGGATCGGCGGCTGGGATGTCGACCTGCTTCGGCAGAAGGTGTACTGGTCGGAGGTAACCAAAGAGATTCACGAAGTGCCCCACTCGTTCGAACCCGACTGGAATTTTCCCATGTCGGCCTACGAGGAAGAATCCCGGCGGCGGCTGGAGGAAGCCATCCACCGGGCAATCACCCAGGACATTGCCTATGATCTGGAATTGAAAATGATTACCGCCAAAGGGCGAAGGCTCTGGGTTCGGGCCCTGGGTAAGGCCGAGTTCATCAACGGCGTACCAACCCGGCTGTACGGTAGCCTGCAGGACATCGACGACCGCAAACGGGCCGAAATCGAAGCGAAGCACCGCACGGACCTGCTCGAGAAATTATCCCGGAACGTACCGGGCGGCCTGTACCAGTTTCAGTTATTTGACGACGGCCGGGTGGTATTTCCCTACCGGTCGGGCGCCTTCGCCAGCCTGCACGAAATAACGGCCCAGGAACTGGAAAAGGACCCCGCTCTAATTTTCACCCGGACGCATCCCGAGGACCTGCCGGCCCTGGAGCAATCCATCCGCGTTTCCGCCCGGACACTGACCAAATGGGCGCTGGATTTCCGGGTCATCCTGCCCAAAGGCGGTATGCGCTGGCTGCGGGGAGAATCTACCCCCGAACGGCTGTCGGACAGCGTGATCTGGCACGGTTATCTCCAGGATATTACCGAGCGGAAAGGCGTTGAGGACAACGTATTGCGATCTGAAATTAAATACCGCAGTCTCTACGAAGCAACCAGTGATGGTGTCATGCTGCTGCGCGAAAGTCAGTTCATCGACTGTAACCAGTCGTCCCTGCACCTGTTTGGCTGCACCACCCGGGAGGAGTTTCTGGCTCTGACAGCGGACAAATTCTGTCCTGACCTTCAGGCCAACGGGGAAACCTCCGCGGCCCTCTACCAGACCTATTGGAATATGGCCCTGGAGCATGGCAGCCACCGTTTTGAGTGGATCTTCAAACGGGTGGATACCGGAGCCCTCTTCGATGCCGAAGTCCTCTTTCATACCCTTACCCTGGACGGCGAACAGCTCATCCAGGCCGTCGTCCGCGACATTACCCAGCGGAAGCGGGACGAACAGGAACTGCTCAAAGCCCGCAAGCAGGCCGAAATTGCCAGCAAGGCCAAGTCGGAGTTCCTCGCCAATATGAGCCACGAAATCCGGACGCCGCTCAACGGGGTGATCGGATTTACCGAGCTGCTGACCAAAACGCGGCTGGACGAAACCCAGCGGGAATACCTGACGATCATCAACCAGTCGGGGAACGCCCTGCTCGACATCATCAATGACATTCTCGATTTCTCCAAGATCGAAGCCGGCAAGCTGGACCTGTCCATTGAACAGACGGATCTGTTTGAACTCGGCGAGCGGGTTACGGACCTCATCAAGTACCAGGCCCACCAGAAACGGCTGGAAGTGCTGCTGAACATCAGCCCCACCCTGCCCCGTTACATCTGGACCGACTCAACCCGCCTGCGGCAGGTCCTGGTTAATCTGCTGGGCAATGCCGTGAAGTTCACCAAACGGGGCGAGGTGGAACTGAAAGTCGAGCAGCTGGGCCTGGAAAGCCAGGGGACGCGGTTTCGCTTCCTGGTCCGGGATACCGGCATCGGCATTCACCCCGAGAATCAGCAGAAAATTTTCGATGCCTTTTCCCAGGAAGACAGTTCCACCACCCGCCAGTTTGGGGGAACGGGCCTCGGGCTGGCCATCTGTAATAAACTGCTGGAACTCATGGACAGCCGGCTTCAGGTTGTCAGTACGCCGGGCGATGGCAGTACATTTTACTTTGACGTCACCTTCCCAACCTCCCTGGACCAGGCGCCGGAATGGAATAACGAAAACCAGCTTCGCCGGGCGCTGATCGTCGACGATAATGCCAACAACCGGTTTATCCTTCAGGAAATGCTGGTTCTGAAGGGGATCCTCGTTGAACATGCCGAAGATGGCAAACAAGCCCTGCAAAAACTGCGGGATTCCGGGCCGTACGACGTCATTCTGATGGATTACCACATGCCGATGCTTGACGGATTGGAAACCATTCGTCACATTCGGATCCAGCTGGGCCTGGATGCCATTCGCCAGCCGATCATTCTCCTCCATAGCTCGCTGGACGACGAACACGTACGTCAAAGCTGCCTCCAATTGGGGGTAAGCCACCAACTGACCAAGCCCATTACCCTCAAACAGCTGTATCATCGACTCGCGCAGGTGGGCATTCGGAAACAAGCGACGGTCGATACGCCCGAAGTGACCCCGGTAATGGGACAGGCAACCAAACGGGCGACCATTCTGATTGTGGAGGATAATCTGGTCAATATGCTGCTGGCCAAGTCCCTGCTGCAGACCATTTTGCCAGCCTCCCGTCTGTTAATCGCCGAAAACGGGCAGGAAGCCGTTAACCTGCTCCAGCAGGAAACACCGGATCTCATTCTGATGGATGTGCAAATGCCCGTCCTGAACGGCTACGAGGCGACCGCCGCCATCCGAAAGCTGGAAAAAGGGACGCAGATTCCCATTATCGCCCTGACGGCGGGCATCACCAAAGGGGAAAAGGAACGCTGTCTGGCGGCAGGCATGAATGATTATCTCAGTAAACCCATCCTGAAGGAGGCGCTGGAAGCCTGTCTGGAAAAATGGCTCAGCCTGGTTCCTACGGGCCCTGATTCACCGGAGGCAGCGAAGCGATTGCCTGTGGATGTGGCTCATTTCGACCGAAAGGAGCTGTTAAACCGGATGGGCGATGAGGAAGTAGTGCAGGAAATGCTGCTGATTGCGGCAGATCAGTTGTCGGCCTTCCCCGCTGAATTCCGCGGCCATCTCCATACCGGTAATCTCGACGCCATTCGCAAGGCGGCGCATAAACTGAAGGGAACGGCACTGGCCATCTGTTTCGGCGAACTGGCCGGACAGGCCAGGGCGCTGGAAATGACCGAAACCTTCAACGAGGCGCAGCTGGGGGCGGCGCTGGATAAGTTGGAAACGGAGATTGATTACCTCAAAACCCTTATTTCCTGATTTGAGGCTGGTTCAGGAGACAGTAGCGTCAGCTCCTAATAAACGAAACGCCCGGACGAAGGCCCGGGCGTTTCGGTATTAACCACTACTTACCGTTTCTCGGCCAGCGGTTTATCCTGTTCGTACTTGTCCTTGAACTTCCGGTACAGCCGTTTGTGCTTATCGTCGAGGTCGACGTTCCGCCCCTGAATGAAGGCGTATTCGATCTGGTTCGTCCGCATGTCCAGCAGATCTCCTTTAGAAACGACCAGCGTGGCCAGCTTTCCTTTTTCGAGCGTTCCGACGAGGTGATCTACCCCCAGGATCCGGGCGGTATTGGCGGTGATCATTTTCAGGGCATCTTCCCGGTTAGCAACCCCAAAACCCGCCGCCGTACCGGCCAGAAACGGCAGGTTGCGCGTTTTCCAGTATTCCTCGTCGTAGCTCAGCGCCACCAGCACACCGGCTTTCTGAAGAATGCCCGGCAGGCGGTACGGCAGGTCGACATCCTCGTCCTGGCGGCCAGGCAGGCGATGCAGCCGGCCCAGGATGACCGGGATATTATTCTCCTTCAGGAATTCCGTTACCCGGTAGGCCTGCTCACCCCCCACGATCACCGGCTTTTTGACGCCCTGCTGCTGGGCGAATTTGACCGCTTCCACGATGTCCTTGCCATAATCGGCCCGGATGTACAGGTTGCGGCTGCCGTCGAAGAGGCCGCGCATGGCCTCCAGCTTCAGGTTGACCGGACTGGGATTTTTCAGGTCCAGGTAGGCCCGGGCGTCGGCGAAGGTAGCCACCAGGGCATTGATGGTCTCCTGCCGGCGGTCGTTCCGGCGCAGACTGGCCGAAAAGTCCTCCATGTTAAACTCCCGGGCGAGATAGACCGGCCAGTTGAGCCAGATGCCATCGTCCTTTTTCAGAACGGCATCTTCCCAGTTCCATCCGTCGGCCTGCATGATGGACGAACTGCCCGATACGATGCCGCCCATGGGCATGGCCTGTGTCATCAGCACACCATTGTTGCGGATGGTCGGAATGATTTCCGAATCGGTATTAAAGGCAATCAGCGACCGGACATTCGGGTTGATCTGCCCCACCTCGCTATTGTCGTTGGTGGCCCGAACGGCTTCGATTTCCTGCAGACCAACCGTCGAAGCCGGAGCAATCACCCCCGGATAAATGTGCCGTCCGGTCACGTCAATGACCTCAGTCTTCGTTCGGTCAAAGCTCGTACCAGCCGGGCCAACGGTGGTGATGCGACCCTGGTCAAAGACGATAACGCCCGAGGGAATCACCTGGCCGTCGCCGACGTGGATCGTAGCCCCCGTCAGGGCGACCGGCTTCGTCTGGGGCCGGGCCGGGGCGGGGTTCTGGGCCTGGGAGGCGGTCAGGGCGACCAGGCTGAGTATGGGAATAAGGTATTTTTTCATGCTTTTCAGTTTTTCACAGTTAAGGGGCACGGCGGGGCGCTTCCTTATTTCTGCGTTTGGGTTTCCTGGGTTTCCCGCTCCTCGCCTTCCGCCATGACGCCCTCGACGTCCTCGCAATGCCACATCCGCTGGCGGCGGAAAACGGGACGGGCGGTCTGGGCACCACCGGCCTTGGCCGACAGCAGCTTCTGAATCAGGCGGGCGCGCTCTTTCTGCACGTCCTCCCGTTTCTGCTCTTCCCGGGCCAGGTCAAAATACACCGCCCCTTCGATGATCGTTTTCTCGGGCCGGGCGTAAATCGACAGCGGGTGGTTGTTCCAGAGCACCAGGTCGGCATCCTTACCCGGCCGGATGGAGCCCAGCCGGTTGTCCAGATGCAGCAGCCTGGCCGGGTTCAGGGTCACCATTTTCCAGGCATCTTCATCTGATACGCCCCCGTACTCGACCGTCTTGGCGGCCTCCTGGTTAAGGCGGCGGGCCATTTCGGCATCGTCGGAGTTGATCGACACCAGCACGCCCTGACGGTGCATCAGCGCGGCATTGTACGGAATGGCATCCTTCACTTCCATTTTGTAGGCCCACCAGTCGGCGAAGGAAGAGCCGCCTACGCCATGTTTGGCCATTTTATCGGCGACTTTATACCCTTCCAGGATTTGGGTGAAGGTATTGACCCTGAAGCCCAGGGAATCCGCCACCTTGATGAGCATATTGATTTCCGACTGCACGTAGGAATGGCAGGTGATGAAGCGCTTCTTGTTGAGGATTTCGGCCAGGGCATCGAGTTCGATATCGCGGCGGGGAGCAACGGCCTTTGACTTGTCCTTGAGGGCGTTATACGCCTTCCAGGCCGTATCGTACTCGCGGGCGCGGATGAAATGATCGAAATAAACCTGTTCGACGCCCATCCGGGTCTGCGGGAAACGGGTCAGGTTCGGCATCGGCCAGTTTGACTGCTTGACGTTTTCCCCCAGCGCAAACTTGATGAAACCGTCGTTTCCTTTGATGAGGAGGTTATCGGCCGACTCGCCCCATTTCAGTTTGATAATGGCCGACTGCCCGCCGATGGCGTTAGCCGAGCCGTGCAGCAACTGGGAGGTCGTCACGCCCCCGGCCAGCTGGCGGTAGATGTTGATGTCCTCTGAATTCACCACATCACTCATCCGGACTTCGGCCGTGCTGGTCTGTCCGCCTTCGTTGACCGACAGCAGCGCGATATGGGAGTGTTCGTCGATGATCCCGGTGGTCAGGTGTTTGCCCGTGCCATCGATCACCGAAGCACCCGCCGGGGCCGCCAGATTCTTCCCCACCTGCGCAATTTTACCGTTCAGGACCAGTACATCGGCCTGGGTCAGGATGCCCTCTGCTTCGTTGGTCCAGACCGTGGCATTGCGGATCAGCAGGGTCTGCGCCTTGGGCTTTTCGGGATTGCCCATTCCCACCATCGGGTACAGCAGGCCACCGACGGTTGCGGGTTTATCCTCATTCCGGGCCGCAGCGTGAGTCGTTGGCTGGAAAGGCTGGGTCAGCGTGGCCGACCACTTGACGGCGGTTCCGTCCGCCAGTTCGCCTTCGCCTTTCCAGGTGTTTCCTGCGCGATAGCCTGTCAGCCGGGTCGTGCCGGGCTTGTTTTTGGCCAACTGAGTCTGAATCGAGATCAGGTCATTAACCAGCGTGACCTTGGGAGTGAATTTCGTCGTATCGTTCAGGATGACCTGAAAGTCGGGTTTTTCGACCGTACCGGTCACGGCCAGCTTCAGGGTCTGGCTGCCGATGCTGAGGTTGTAGGTACCGCGCAGGTCCGCTACGTTTTTCGGGCTCAGCAGGTGCGGTTTGCCTTTGATCCAGTTTTCCAGGATGGCATTATCGGCGCTAAACAGATTCCCGGAGGTGATCAGAAAATTGGCCACCATCCCGGGTTTGAGGCTGCCCACCTGATCGTCGATCTTCAGCAGCCGGGCCGGACCGGTCGTCAGGGCCTCCAGGGCTTTGGTTTCGGAGAGCCCCTGCTCGATGGCTTTCCGCAGGTTGGCCCAGAAATCCGCTTTGCTCCGCAGGCCGGCCGTTGTCAGGGCCAAGGGGATACCGGCTTTGGCGAGGGCGGCGGCGTTGGTAGGCGCCAGTTCCCAGTGCTTCATTTCGGAAAGCGCCACGGCATCAGCATCCCAGGCATCCTCCACATCGAGGGCCTGCGGATAAGCCAAGGGAACGATCAGCGCTGCACCGGTGGCTTTGATTTCCTCGATCCGGGCATACTCATCGCCTCCACCGCGAATGATGTACTGAACGCCCATTTCATCGCCGACCCGGTCGGCGCGCAGAACGCCCAGCCGGTCGGTGGTTTCGAAGACCGAGGGCAGCGCCTGCAACTGGTTGAACGCCTCCAGAGAAAGGTTGGTTTCCCGGGCTTTGCCGGCGGTTTTGTACCAGGTGGCGTCATAATAGGTCTGCCGCAGCAGGGCGACGGAACCCATCATGGAATTGGGGTAGGTCTGGGTGGAAGAGCCCTTGTTGAAGGAATAGTGGCCCGCAACCCGGATCTTGAGGACGACCTGGTTTTCCCGTTCGTCGGCCAGCGTCACCAGGGCCGAGCTGCCCCGGGCGATCCCGTCGTGGGGATGGGTGATTACCGCCCCGAACCCGAGCTTCCGGAGTTCATCGGCTTTGCTGGTATTGACTTTGAACAGCAGGCTGGCGTCGGTTTCCGGCTGAATGGCCTGGTTCCAGCCGTAGGCGCCTTTTTTGCTGGATTCGTACTGGGGCGGCGACAGTAAGCTGCGTCCACCCCGGGCACCGGCCCCAACTTCCGGCATCCCGTAATCCGAATCGGCATCGATCAGGCTGGGGTAGATGCGTTTGCCTTTGAGGTCGCTGACGACTGTACCGGCGGGCAGGGTAACGGTTTTACCGACGGCTTCGATCCTGCCGTCGCGGATGAGCAGCGTCGCTCCTTCAAGCGTTGTCTGGGGATCCACGACGATGGTGGCGTTGGTAAAGGCGTAAAGGCCTGGCCGTTCGTCGTAGACGCCGTTCCTTGGAAATGTGACTTGCGCCCTGCCGACCTGGATAATTCCAATGGCCAACAGGGCGCCGAGTAGTGATTTCTTCATGCGTTTACAGGTTACAGAATGTGAGGGGTACTCCGGAAAGCTTAAAGCTAAGAAAACGGAAACAGCGGTTCGCGATACACCCGATTATTCTTTGGGTTCACCCGTTTTTTCCAAAATACTTCTTAACTATACGTCAATTTTCCGTATTGGTAACTTTCCCGATTTTACACGCAGAAAAATGAACAAGCTTTTGTTGCTGGAAGCTGGCCTGGCCTTTAGTGCATCCGCCGTAGCCCAGTCTCAGATTTCCATGATCGCCCGGGATCAAATGAATGACGGTACCATGCTGATTCCGCAATACGGTCAGTCGTATTTGTACTCCTTTGACAATTCGGGTGGATCGATTATTGGCACGCCTTATCTCGATACCACCTACGCCAAAACGACCGTTCGCTTTTACAACAATCTGGCCCGCTTAGGGAAAGAGCCCCTCTATGAGGTGAACGATGCGCCTATCCGGTACAACCTGGCAACCGACCAGGTCGAATTTCTGCTTGGCCCCAAAGACGTCAAGGCGCTGAACGGATCCATGATCAAATCCTACACCTCAGTATGGCCCGGGGCGGATGGCATTAAACGAGAATTCGTCAACGCCCGGGAAATTGCGCCCGCCAGTGCCCTGAAAGGCTTTCTGGAGGTGATCGTCGACGGCAAAACCCGCCTGCTGGCCCACCCCCGGCTCGTGGTCAAGAAGCCGACCTACAACCCGGCCTTGAGTACCGGCAGCAAGGATACTTACCTGGAAACGCAGATTGATTACTACGCCTACGACGGCCAGGCGCTGACGAAACTGGGTGGCCGCAAGGACGTTCTGACCGCGCTGAAGGACAAGGAATCCGCCGTCAGCGATTTTCTGAAGAAAGAAAAGCCCGAACTGAAGAAACGGATGGGACTGGCCAGCGTCTTTGCCTATTACAACGGTTTATAACCACTTTTTTAGCAGGGAAGCCGGTTCCTTCGGTTCATGAACGCGGGGTAGGCCCTTTTTTCCCTACCTTTGTCGTCTCAAATCATGATAGAAGTATTCCGTGTCTTCCCTGCTTCGTATTGCACTCCAGAAATCCGGCCGTCTGAGCGAGGATTCTTATCAGCTTTTCAAAGAATGCGGCATCCGGTTCGATTACGGCTCCGGTAAGCTCAAGTCCCTGTCTTCCAACTTTCCGGCGGAGTTTCTCTTTCTGCGGGACGACGATATTCCGGGCTATGTCGAAGACGGCGTGGCCGACCTGGGCATCGTCGGCGAAAACGTGGCGGTCGAAACGGCCCGCCAGGTTGCTACCATCCACCGGCTCGGCTTTTCCCGATGCCGGCTCTCGCTGGCCATCCCCCGGGGGGAGGGCTGGAACGGAATCCAGGATTTACAGGGCAAAAACATCGCCACCTCCTATCCCCGCCTCCTGGGCAATTACTTACGCGAGCAGGGCGTCTCGGCCGATATCCACGAAATCAGCGGATCCGTTGAAATTGCCCCGAGCATCGGCCTGGCCGAGGCCGTCTGCGATATTGTATCATCGGGCAGTACGCTCCTGAGCAACGGACTGAAGGAAGTCGAAGTCATCTTCCGTTCAGAAGCCATCCTGATCGGTCAGGCCGGGCTGAGCGCGGAAAAGCAGGCGCTGGTCGACAAGCTCCTCTTCCGGATCAAAGCCGTGCAGGCCGCCAAGAACAACAAGTATATCGTCCTGAACGCCCCCAATCACGCGCTGGACCGGATTACGGCCCTGCTGCCCGGCATGAAAAGCCCGACCGTTACGCCCCTGGCCACGGAAGGCTGGTCCTCGGTCCATTCCGTCCTGAACGAAAATGATTTCTGGGAAAACATCGAAGCCATCCGCGCCGCCGGTGCGGAAGGAATTCTGGTTATTCCGATTGAAAAAATGATTTATTGAATTGAAGGAGCAGCCTTGCCGCGTGCCAGCGTGAACCACCTATTGTTCTAGCTACTCGGCAATGCTGCCACCCGACCCACTACCATGCAAATCATCCCCTTCCCTCCCCGTTCCGAATGGCCGTCGTTGCTGGAGCGGCCTGTGCAATCGAACGAGGCGATCGAAAAAGCCGTGGCTCCCATCCTGGACCAGATTCGGAAGCAGGGTGACGAAGCACTGTATACGTTTTCGGAACGGTTTGATAAACTGGACCTGCGCACAACGGGCCTGACCGTTTCCGCCGAGGCCATCGATGCGGCCGAAGCCCAGCTTCCCGAACCGCTCAAGCAGGCGATTCAGCAGGCCTACGCCAATATTCGCCGCTTTCACGAAGCGCAGTACCAGCCGGTCGAAAAGATCGAGACCATGCCGGGTGTCACCTGCTGGCGCCGGAGCGTGGGCATCGAACGAGTAGGATTATACATCCCGGGCGGCACGGCACCGCTGTTCAGTACCGTCCTGATGCTGGGAGTACCGGCCCAGCTGGCGGGCTGCCGCGAGGTGATCCTCTGTACGCCTTCTGACCACCCGGCCATCTACTATGCGGCCAAGCTGGTGGGGGTTACCCGCCTTTTCCGACTAGGCGGTGCGCAGGCGATCGGCGCCATGGCCTACGGCACGGAAACGGTCCCCCAGGTGTACAAGATTTTTGGTCCGGGTAACCAGTACGTAACAGCCGCCAAGATGCTGGCCGCCAAGGAGGGCGTCGCCATCGACATGCCCGCGGGGCCGTCGGAGGTAGCGATTTACGCCGACGATTCGGCTATTCCTTCGTTTGTCGCCGCAGACCTGCTTTCGCAGGCCGAACACGGGATCGACTCCCAGGTGCTGCTTGTGTCCACGAGCCGGAAGCTGGTCCAGACGGTTAACCTGACGCTCAGTACCCAGCTCGACAACCTGCCGCGCCGCGACATTGCCGCCCGGGCCATCGAAAACAGCAAGGCCATTCTGGTCGAGACCGAAGCCGAAGCCATCGATCTGCTGAACGCCTACGCCGCCGAACACCTGATCCTGAGCGTGGAAAAGGCCGAGGCAGTCGCTGAGAAAATCATCAACGCCGGTTCTATTTTTCTGGGCAATTACACGCCGGAATCGGCCGGGGATTACGCTTCGGGAACGAACCACACGCTGCCGACCAACGGGTTTGCCCGGGCCTATAGCGGGGTATCGCTCGACAGTTTTGTTAAGAAAATCACCGTTCAGCACATCACACCGGAAGGCATCCGTGCCCTGGGCCCGACCATCGAAGCCATGGCCGAAGCCGAGTCCCTGCACGCGCACAAGCGGGCGGTGACGCTGCGACTGGCATCCCTTCTCTGACGCCTACATACGTCATATCTTGGAGATATGGCGTATGTACCAGGAATTATGCAACTGCTGAAGCTCGAACCCCTCCAACCCGACGATGCACCCCGCCTGGCACCGGTGGCCCTGCGGGCCTACCAAGATCATTACCTTCACTTATGGCATGACCAGGGAGCCTGGTATATTCAGCAATGCTTTACCGAAGCCCGGTTACGATCCGAACTTAGCGAGTCCACCAGCCGCTTCTTCCTGATTCACCGGGCTGGCGAGCCCGTTGGTTTCCTGAAACTGAACCTGGAACCGCCCGCGCAAAAGCACGTGGAAACGGCTTTCGTTCCGCCGGCCAACTCCCTGGAACTTGAACGCATTTATTTTGTGAAAGCAGCCACCGGAAAGGGCATCGGTACGGCCGTGCTGCAGCAACTGGACGCTTACGCCCGCCAGCTGGGCAGGAGGGCAATCTGGCTGAAAGCCATGGACAGCAGCCGGGAAGCCATTGCCTTCTACGAGCGAAATGGCTACGTTCAGGTGGGTACGCACCGGCTTGATTTCCCCCAGATGAAGGAAGCCTACCAGGGCATGGTCATCCTGCAAAAGCACCTCTGAACCAGCGCTAGCCGTTGGCCCGGACCTCATTGGCGAGGGGCTGCTGCTGCGCAAAAGCCCGGACGTTTTCGAGGGTCGTCTGGGCAATGCCCTGCATGGCGTTCCGGGTGAAAAACGCCTGGTGACCGGTAATCAGCACGTTCGGGAAGGTCAACAGCCGCATAAAGGCATCATCCTGAATCACTTTCCCGGAAAGGTCCTCAAAAAACAGGTGCGCTTCCTCCTCGTACACGTCCAGGCCCAGGTACCCGATCTGTTCGCTTTTCAGCGCGTGGATGACCGCCTGGGTATCGACCAGCGCACCCCGACCCGTATTGATCAGCATCACCCCCTTTTTCATCTGCTCAATCGTCTGCTCGTTGATGATGTGGTAGGTCTGCGGGGTCAGGGGACAGTGGAGGGAGAGAATATCGGATAGAGCAAAAAGCTGCTTGAGGGGTACATACTCAATTCCAATTTCGTGCGCCTCGGCGACCTCCGTCAGGTCATAGGCCAGTACCCGACAGCCAAATCCTTTCAGAATGCGGGCGGTCGCCAGGCCAATTTTTCCAAGGCCCAGCAGGCCGACGGTCTGCCCGTGCAGGTCAAACCCCATCAGTCCGTCCAGGGCAAAGTTTCCTTCCTTGACGCGGTTATAAGCCCGATGGGTCTTCCGGTTAAGCGTCAGGATCAGGGCCAGGGTATGTTCTGCCACGGAATAAGGCGAATAAGCCGGTACGCGCACCACCGGAATACCTGCCCCGGCGCAGGCAGCCAGATCGACATTGTTGTAGCCGGCGCAGCGGAGGGCAATCAGCTTGACGCCCTGCTCCTTTAGGGTCTGAATCGCCCGGGCGTTGGCCTGGTCGTTGACGAAAATACAGACCACGTCCGAGTCCTTCGTCAGGCCGGCGGTTGTCTCGTCCATCGGCACGGTCAGAAACACCAGGTCGTAGCCGAAGGCTTCGTTGAGCCGGCTGAAAAAGGCGATGTCGTACGGCTTGGCGCTAAAGAAGGTTATTTTCATGGCGCAAAGATAGTCATCCGCCGGTCAGCCTGCCGTCGGCCTGCCAAACATTTGCCGATCCGGCGGCCCCTATTGACCCCTAGCTTTTCTGCGACAGCACCCGGTAGGCGGCCCCTGCTACCAGTCCTCCAATCAAATACCAGGCAACGGTCATCGCCTGGGTCGCTGCGGTCCGGTTGGTGGGCGCAGTGCCCAAACCCATGGGGCCCGGTAAGGCCAAAGCCCCGGCTCCGGCCAGCGTCCCCAGAACGGCGCCGGTCAGCACCGATTGATTTTTGCCGCCCAGACCGGCCAGGCTATAGTACAGGGCGTTGGAAACCAGGTCTCCGACCAGGGCCTCCCGGTGCAGCTCTTCGTCCGCCGGTGGCGCTGTTCCGGCTTTCCGGTATCCTTTCGCCAGGGCACGCATGCCCAGCACATCCGCCCGCGGGGCCTCGGGTACAAAGCGTCGAACCGTTTCGTGAACGGCCGTCAGGGCAACGGCGCCGGTCAGCCCGCCAGCCAGCGAACGCAGCATGGGATTCATCATGGATCAGGTTTTGTCTGCTTAACGGATTCCCGGGAACGGAGTTAAAAAAATCGCCTGCCCGGGAAAAGGGCCCGGCAATGGGTATATTTGCCGCCATAAGTCGATCAACCCATGTTTGAACTCGAAAGCATTCTTCGTCCGCATATTTTATCGCTTACGCCCTATTCCTCCGCCCGGGATGAATACACCGGTAAGGAAGGCGTTTTTCTGGATGCGAACGAAAACCCCTTCGGCCCGGCTTTTGACCCCAGCCAGGGCGAATACAACCGTTATCCCGACCCCTACCAGTGGGCCATCAAGGAACGGCTGGCACCCCTGAAAGGCGTGCGGCCGACGCAGCTGTTTCTGGGCAACGGCTCCGATGAACCCATCGACCTGCTGGTGCGGGCTACCTGTACCCCCGGCCGGGATTCCATCCTGATCCTGCCGCCGACCTACGGCATGTACGAAGTCAGCGCGGGCATCAACGACGTTCCCGTCATCAAGGTACCGCTGACGCCCAGCTACCAGATCGACGTACCCGCCGTGCTGGAGGCCGTCCGGCCCGGCACAAAATTGCTGTTCGTCTGTTCGCCCAATAACCCAACGGGTAACCTCATCGACCGGGCGGCTATCCTCGCGCTGCTGGAGCAGTTCAACGGCCTGGTGGTCGTCGATGAAGCCTACATCGATTTCGCGGAGACGGAGAGCATGACGGCCCTATTGGACGAATACCCCAATCTGGTTGTGCTGCAAACCTTTTCGAAAGCCTGGGGACTGGCTGCTCTTCGGCTGGGCATGTGTTTCGCTTCTGAAGCGCTGATCCGGGTTCTGAACAAGATCAAGCCGCCCTATAACATCTCGGCGCCTACCCAGCAGCTGGCGTTGGAGGCACTGGATCACGTGACGGAAAAGGACCGGATGGTTGCCGATCTTTTGGCCCAGCGCACGGACCTGCACGAAAAGCTGCTCCGCTCGCCGATCGTCCGGCGCGTTCATGCCTCCGATGCCAATTTTCTGCTGGTGCAGTTCGACGGCCCGAAAGCCGTTTTCGATTACCTGATCGATCATAAGGTGATCGTCCGGGACCGTTCCCGCGTTACGCTCTGCGAAGGCTGCCTGCGGATTACGGTCGGCACGGCCGCCGAAAACGACCGCCTCCTGGGCATGCTCCACCAGTACAGCCAGTTGGGTCAGACTACCTACTGAGCCGGGCAGGAAGTGGTCGGAATTTTTGTAGGTTTACTGACTGGCGTAGGGGTTTACAGCCCGGCCGGTGTCCTATCCACCAAAAACACGTAACCTGATATGAAGAAACAACTGACCATCGCCACGCTGGCCCTGCTGCTGGGTCTGTTTGCGCAAACCGCCCAGGCTCAGAACAAAAACTGGGCTGTCGGTTTTCGGCTGGGAGAACCTTCGGGCCTCAATGTGCGGAAGTATTTTGGCGTAGCCAACGCCTTTGACCTCAATGTCGGGACCTATGGCGGGCTTTACGGCAACGTGCGGAGGTACCGTGGGGGGCGCTATGCCAATGTCGGGCTGACCATCCAGGGGCATTATCTCTGGCACGGTGATATTAAAGCGGTCAACAACCTCCGCTACCATTACGGTTTCGGCGGCCAGATCAACAGCCGTCGCTATTACCTCAGCCGGGTTACCGCCCGGGGTGATTACGACGCTTCGCTTTCCCTCGGCGGATCGGGGGTGGCGGGACTGGAGTACTTCGTTCCCGAGAAACCGTTTTCGTTTTTTCTGGAAACAGGTCTGTACGTTGAGGTGGCTCCGGCTCCTTTATTTATGAATGTTCAGTCAGGAATCGGCCTTCGGTTCAACCTGTAATTGGAATCAGGAATTCGGGCAAGAGAATCCCATTCCGTTCGTTCCCTAGCTAGTCGGGCCAAATAGTCTTCATCCGGATACACCACACCCATGCTTAAGGTATACAGCTCATCCGCCGGTTCCGGTAAGACCTATACGCTGACCCGCGAGTACCTGAAGCTGGCGCTGAGGGACCGACCTGTCGTTTCGGAGGACGATAAACCGTTTGAGCCCTACCAGTTCAAGCACATACTGGCCGTTACCTTCACCAACGCGGCGGCCAACGAAATGAAGGAGCGGATCCGGCGGGAGTTGCTGCGCATCGCCGAAGGGCATCCGGCTTCCATGCTGGAAGCTCTTCGGACCGAACCCGAACTCCGCTCGCTCGATGCGGCTGAACTCCAGGGACGGGCCCAGTTCGTTTTCCATTCGATTCTGCACGATTATTCGTCCTTTTCCGTCCTGACCATTGACAGCTTCGTTCAGCGGGTGGTTTCCGCCTTCACGGATGAGCTATCGCTGCCCTATAGTTTCGAGGTAGAGATGAATTCCCAAACGGTCCTGCAAACGGCCATCGACCGCCTTCTCGAAAAAGTAGGCCAGGATGAACACCCGTACCTGACCGAAATCCTGGAAGAGCTGTATGTCGAACACGCCGCCGAAGGCCGGAGCTGGTACACCCTGGCCAACACGCTGGCGGAGTTTTCCCAAAAGCAGCTCAACGACCGAAACTATGATTTCGTCCAGCGCCTGTCTGAACTCGAACCCAACGATTTTCGGCAGGTTCGGCAAAAACTGCTGCAGAAACGCCGGGAGGCCGAGGAAGCTATCCGACAGCATGCCGCTGAAGCCATCCGGGCCCTGGAAAGCATCGGCCTGAAGCCTACCGAACTGGCCCAGGGGAGCCGGGGGATCGGGAATTATTTCGAGCACCGGGCCGGCGAACACGAGTACGATAAGGAGCCCTCGCCCACTGTCATCAATACGGTTAAGGAAGACGCCTGGCTGGGGAAAGCGGCTAAACCGGCCGTCCGTCAGCGCCTGGACGAAATCAAAGGCTTCCTGGGGGCCTGTTTTGAATGCATGGAAGCCGAGCGGAGCCAGTACATTCTATTCCAGTCGCTGGAGCAGCACCTGCAGAAAATTGCCCTGCTGAAGCAGATCAAGCAGGAATGCGACGATCTTCTGCGCGAACAGAATCAGGTCCATATCTCGGAATTCAACCGGCTGATTCTGCAGGTCGTCAGCCAGGAACCCGTTCCGTTCGTATACGAGCGGCTCGGGGAAAAATACCACCATATCCTGATCGATGAGTTTCAGGATACCTCCCGGCTCCAGTTCGTCAACCTCCTGCCGCTGATCGAAAATAACCTGGCGTCCGGGCGGTTCAATCTGGCCGTCGGCGACGCCAAGCAGGCGATTTACCGCTTTCGGGGCGGCGACATGGACCAGATTGTGGCCCTTCACCGGCGGCAGCTCGACGACCTGCTGCTCGCCCATGCCGACAGCCCGATGACCACGGAGCGCCTGCAGGGGCTCCTGCCCGACCTGCGCCCCGACCGGCTGAACACCAACTGGCGCAGCGCCGCTTCCATCGTCGCTTTCAATAACGATTTCTTCGGGCACCTGGCCCGGCATTACGCAGCCACCGAATTCGGGAAAGCTACCGAAGTGTACGACGAGTTCTTTGCCCAGGCCGTTCCGGCGCACAAAGCCGATACGCTGGGGCATGTCCAAATCGATTTCCTGGAAAAACCGGCCAAAGACGATGCCGAAGCCCTGACCGGCGGAGAAGCCATGAGCCAGCGGGTACTGGACCATATTCAGCAGGTCCGGGCGGATGGGTACGCCTACCGGGACATCGCCATCTTGTGCCGCTTCAAAAAAGACGCCCGATTGCTGGCCGATTTTCTGGAAAAAGAAGGCATTCCGCTCATGTCGGAAGACTCCCTGACGCTGGCCTCCTCCGAACAGGTGCAGTTGCTGGTGGCCCTGATGCATTTTTTGTATCAGCCCGACAACCGACTGGTGCGGTACCAGCTGCTGTTTCTGTACCACCGAATCGTCTGCCACCAGGCCACCGACGAAGCCCTGGCCCGGCAGATCGACGAACGGGTACGCACCGACGAGGCCGAACAACTCCTGCGGTACCTCTCGCCCCTGGACCGGGAGCCGCTCGAACTCGGCGCGCTGACCCAGCTCAGCGTCTACGAACTGGCGGAAAAGCTCTCGCTGTACTTCGATCTTTTCAATGAAGAGGGCAATTGCGCCTATCTGTTCCGCTTTTTCGACGAAATCCTGACCTTCAGTGCCCGGCACGGCGGCCATCTGGCCGATTTTCTCAATCACTGGCAAACCGCGCAGCATACCGTTTCGGTGGCCGCACCCGCCCAGTCCGATGCCGTGACCATTACCACCGTGCATAAAGCAAAAGGACTGGAATACCCCGTCGTGCTCATTCCGTTTGCCAACTGGTCGTTCAAACCAAAGACGGGCGATACGCTCTGGATGGACCTTTCCGTGCTGGAAGACCAGCCCTTTCTGACCACGGACCGGCCCGACGGGCAGACCCTCCGGCTCCGGACCGCCTCCGTAACCCTGGGCAGCAAACTGGAATACACGCCGCTATCTGCGCAGTACCGGGAGGAAGTATACCGGACCTTTGTGGAATGCATGAACCTGCTTTACGTAGCGCTGACCCGGCCGACCGATCGCCTGTATCTGCTGGCTCATAAAAAAGGGTACGTTAACAACAAGGGTGAGACCACCAACCAGACCGGCATCGACTTCTGGCTGTACCAGTACCTCACCCAGCAGACGGGCGACTGCCGGTGGTCCGACGACCGATTAACTTACATTCTCCACGACTGTGTCACGCGTCCCGACCAGGGTTTGCGGGCAACGGCAGCCGAAGCTGAGTCGCTGGACATACCGATCCGGCAGCGGGCGGGCGACCGGCCGCTCCGGCTCAAACGCCGCCGGGAGGCGGGTGATTTTACGGAGCAGCAACGCCGGCGAACCCAGCAGCTCTGCACGGCCCTGACGCTGGTCAATACACCCGCCTGCATCGAAAAAACGCTCCGGAAGATGATTACCGACGGGCAGTTGCGGGCGGCGGAGGCCGATGGGCTCAAAACCGCCTTGGAACAGACACTGGCCTTGCCCGAACTGGCGCCCTACTTTGTTTCTGCCGACGGCAATCGCCGGCAGCGGTCGGTGCTGCTTCCGAAGGGACTTCGCCGGGGCGTCGCTCACCGGGCGGTTCAAACGCCGGATGGGATCGTGCTGCTGCACTACCAGCCCGGTCCCGCTACCGATGTGCAGCAGGCGGCTCTTCGCGCCCTGACCCGCCTGTACCAGGAGATGGGTTACCCGCAGGTGGAAGGTCGCCTGGTGGCCGTTGGGGCCCGTCCTGACCAGTCCAGCATCGTCCATGTAACGGCTGGACCGTATAATCAATCCGAGAAAAATAAATCCTGAATCGGTAGGAGTTTCGGCCGGATATTGCGTCCTTTGCTTAAATTTTTAACAATTCAATGCAAACAGGTAAAGTTAAATTCTTCAATGAAACCAAAGGATACGGTTTCATTAAGCCCGATGACGCCGGCGAAGACATCTTTGTACACGCTTCAGGACTCATCGATCAGATCCGCGAAAACGATTCGGTTAAGTTCGAAGTAGAACGTGGCCGGAAAGGTTTGAACGCCGTCAACGTTGAGCTTGTCTAATAAAAGATAGATTCAAAGGTTGTCAGAAGGCAGGTCACTCGATCTGCCTTTTTTCATGCCCGTCCGTTGCACGGAATCCCCTCCCTGTTCATTTTTGTGGCTGAATCGAATTCGAAGTACATGCCGCAAGCATACGAGCACCGCATTGCCGCGCTGCTGGGCCTGAATTCCCGCCCGGTAGCCAATACCCTTCAGCTTCTCGACGGCGGCGCCACCGTCCCCTTCATCGCCCGGTACCGCAAGGAAGCCACGGGCGGACTGGACGAAGTGCAGATTACCGCCGTCCGGGATACCTACCAGAAACTGCAGGAACTGGATAAACGCCGCGAGGCTATTTTGAAATCCATCGGCGAGCAGGGCAAGCTGACGGCCGAACTGAGCCGGAAAATCGAAGCCGCCGCTACCCTGACCGAACTGGAAGATCTTTACCTGCCCTATAAACCCAAACGGAAAACCCGGGCCAGTGTGGCCATCGAAAAAGGACTGGAACCCCTCGCCACCCTCCTATTTGCCCAGCGCGAAGCCGACCCCGAACGCCGGGCAGCCGCCTACCTGACGGATCAGGTCGCCTCGGTGGAAGAAGCCCTGCAGGGCGCCCGCGACATCATAGCCGAGTGGATCAGCGAAGACGCCGACGCCCGCCAGCGGGTCCGGAACCTCTTTGAGCGGGAAGCCATCATCCGCTCCGTCGTCAAGAAAGGTAAGGAAGCCGAAGGGATCAAATACAAGGACTATTTCAACTTCGCCGAACCGCTGCGGCGCGTTCCCTCCCACCGCCTGCTGGCCATCCGCCGGGGCGAGGCCGAGGGAATGCTTTCGGTCAGTATCGCCCCCGACGAAGAGGCCGCCGTTGAACGCCTGGAACGGCAATTTCTGCGCGGTACGCCAGCTAGCCAGGAGCAGGTTGGGCTGGCGGTGAAAGACAGCTATAAACGCCTGATCAAACCCTCCATCGAAACCGAGTTCGATAAACTGTCCCGGGAGAAAGCCGATGCGGAAGCCATCCGCATTTTCGCCGATAACCTTCGGCAACTGCTGCTTTCCCCGCCACTGGGTCAGCAGCGCGTGCTGGCCATCGACCCGGGCTTCCGGACGGGCTGCAAGGTGGTCTGCCTCGACGCCCAGGGGATGCTGCTGACCAGTGACGTCGTTTATCCCGACTGGAAGCAGGCCGAAGCAACCCAAAAAATCCGCACCCTGGTGGAGCGGTACCGGATCGAGGCCATCGCCGTTGGGAATGGTACGGCCGGCCGGGAGACTGAGAGCTTTGTCCGGGGCCTGGATTTTGGCCGGACACTTCCCATTTTCATGGTCAGTGAACAGGGCGCTTCCGTGTACTCCGCCTCGGATGTGGCCCGCCAGGAATTCCCGGACCAGGACGTCACCGTTCGGGGAGCCGTATCGATCGGGCGGCGGCTAATGGACCCACTGGCCGAACTGGTGAAGATTGATCCCAAATCCATCGGGGTTGGGCAATACCAGCATGACGTGGATCCGAACGCGCTGAAAAACAGCCTGGACGGTGTGGTGGAAAGCTGCGTAAACCAGGTGGGTGTCACCCTCAACACAGCCAGTGCCCACCTGCTGCGCTACGTTTCGGGTCTGGGACCGACGCTGGCGCAGAACATCGTTGAATACCGCACCCAAAACGGTCCGTTTCAGTCGCGGGACCAACTCAAAAAGGTCCCCCGGCTTGGCCCAAAAGCCTTCGAGCAGTGCGCGGGCTTTCTGCGGATCGATAACCCCAAAAATCCCCTCGATAACAGCGCTGTCCACCCGGAACGCTACGAAGTCGTCGAACGCATGGCCAAAGACCTGAACGCTACGGTGGCGGACCTGGTCAAAAAACCGGACCTGAGAAAGCAGATTCGGCCGGAAAAATACGTTAGCGAAACAGTAGGCCTGCCAACCCTGCGCGATATCCTGGCCGAACTTGAAAAACCGGGCCGCGATCCGCGCGAGCAGCTGGCGGTATTTGAGTACGACGAACGGATCCGCAAAGTAGAAGACCTGCAGCCGGGCATGATACTGCCCGGTGTAGTGACCAACGTGACGGCCTTCGGCGCCTTCGTCGACATCGGGGTCAAGCAGGATGGCCTGGTCCATATTTCCCAGTTGGCGAACCAATACGTCTCTGACCCCCACCAGGTGGTCAAGGTTTTTCAGAAAGTGCGGGTGAAGGTGGTCGAAGTGGACCTCCAGCGGAAACGCATCGCGCTCACGATGAAATTATAAACCTGATCCGGTATCTGGGGAAAGCCCGGGTACCGGATCCCGTATCCATCCCATGCATAACACGATTTTGACCACCTGTCTCAGTCGCCTGCCCGCAGCCTCACTGGTCCTCCTGCTGACTTCCTGCGCGCTTTTCCGCTCTGAAACGCCTGCCCGCACCACGGCTTCCCGCCCTGCCGCCAAACCGGCGGGCCGCCCGGCGCGGCCCCTGAAAACGGTCGACACCCGGACCTACCAAAGCCAGTACGTACGCGAAGTCATCAGCGTAGCGCGCACCTTTACCGGCACGCCCTACCGCTCCGGCGGCACGGCCCGGGATGGCATGGACTGTTCCGGCCTGATTTACGCGACGTTTCAGACGGTAGGGCTGCAGATTCCCCGCATTTCCTGGCAGCAGTCGGAAATTGGCAGCGAGGTGGACGTAGCCGATATCCGGCCCGGTGATCTGCTGTTTTTTGTGCCGGACAAAGGCAAGGAAGGCTTTGTCTCCCACGCGGGGATCGTTACCGAAGTGAGGGGGAAAAACGATATCCAGTTTATTCACGCCTCATCCTCGCGGGGCGTCCGGGAAGACAACCTGTTCACTGCTTATTTTAAGGGGCGGTTTGTCAAGGCCGTACGGCCGTACTGATCCTGCATAGGATTGTCACCTTTAACACAAAGCTTTAAAGCAGAAAAGCCGCCCTGGGGCGGCTTTTTTTACGATTTAGCGTTCAGGAATTCTTCCAGGCCACGGCGGTCCTTGTTTTTCAGCCGCATTTCCAGGCTCTGGGCGGATGTTCGTTTTTCGAACCCCTGCCGGAATCGCTCCACCCAGGGTTTTCCGGCCGCGGTCGCCGGATTAGCCTTCGCGTTATGTTGCCAGAGGGCAATCTGCACATCCTTGGCCAGGCCAATAAAATACTGGTCGGCCGTCTCACTGTAAATAACGTATACGTAATGCATAAAAAAAGCCGCTGGGAGGCGGCTGTACCAAGTGAGTGGAGATAGTCGGATTCGAACCGACGGCCTCTACAATGCCATTGTAGCGCTCTAGCCAACTGAGCTATACCCCCGTTTCCGAACGATTCCTGTTGGGTTATTGGCCCGCATCTCGTTCTGTTTTGTGGGTGCAAAGATGGGCAAAAGGGAAACGTATGTCAATTGCTTCTCGAAACTTTTTGCCCATTTTTTTCGCCTTATTGCTCAATCAGCTCAGCATCAGCGATGATGTAATTGAGCTCGTAGATGTTATCGCTGTTCAGCTTGAGCGTACCGCGGAAAGTCCGGCGTTCATCCGTCTTGAATTTGCGGCCCGGCTTTTTGAACTTCAGCGCCACGACCGATTCCGGCCCGGCACCGCCGCAGAAAAAGCAGGCGCTGTAGGGGAAAGCCGACAGAACGTACAGATTTGATTCCAGATCAACCGGCAGCACATAACCCGTCAGTTCAACCGGCTTATTGTTGAGTTTCTGGACCGCCGCCCCGAAGGTCGGATACAGCATATAAACCGATTCCTCCGGGTACCACTTTTTCTTAAAGGTCACGTCGCGCAGCATCTCCCAGGAGAGCTTGACAGGTTCGGCCGCAACCAGGGAAACAGGTGGCGTAGCGGGCCGGAAGGAGGTGGCCGTCAGCAGGCACAGCAGCGCCGAAAGCAGCACAAGTTTCTTCATATCGGTTTATTGGTCTATTGGTACAAAGCTAAGTCGAATTCCGGCTACAAAACAACCGCTCCAGTTGATTCGTTCGGCGGATTTGGCCTAAACTAAGTAAGAATTTGCGATCAAACGCTATGTATCCGTTTTTTGCTACCTTTACCCGATTAACGTTTTGTGCGTCGTATCGTGTCCGATTCCCCACTGGATTCAACTGCTTCGGGCCAGCCGTTAGCTCGTCACTTTACCCGTTTGTTCGCTGCGACCCTGGCTATCGTGGCGGCTTTGCTGACGGGCGGGCAGGTTGTGACCCAACTTCGGCTGAAAGAACAGATCAATGTGATTAAAGTGGTTCGGGTAGCGGCGCTGCAGCGGACCAAAAGCCAGCAGATTGCCAAAAATGCCCTTCGGCTGACCGCCGCCGAAACCCCGGCCGAATACCGGGCGATTCTGGGCGATTTACGCACGATCTTCGAGCAGTTCAACGATATCCACCATGCTGTCCGGGTGGGAGAACTTCCCGGTCGAAACATCAAGCTCACTTACAGCGACAGCGTCCGGACCCGCTACCAGGAACTGGAGCCCTTCTATCAGATTATCCACAAAACCGTTTCGGCCCTGCTCAAAAAGGCCGAAAGCGCCGATGGCCCCGCTACACTGAATGCCGAGCCGGAACTGACCAACCTGTTGCAGTACGAGAACCGGTTTCTCCAGCGGATGGATGCCATCATCCAGCAGCACAACCGGGAGACCCTGACCAACCTGAGCAATATGGAAGATATGGAGCTGTACCTGTACAGCTTCACCCTCCTGGGCCTGGTCCTCATCGGCTGGTTTATCCTCCTGCCAACCCTGCGCAAACTCCGGCAGGCCATCGAGCAGCTGGTCGCCGCCGAGAACCGGACCGCCACGGCAAACCGCAAACTCCTGTCGATCAACCGCATCCTGAAAGAAACCCGCCAGCAGCTCTTTGACGCCACCCGGCAGCAGTACCAGCAGCAGATGGACGAGCAGAAGCTACGGACGTTTTACCTGATGTCGGGGCAGGAAGAAGAACGGAAACGACTCTCGCGGGAACTCCACGACGGCATCGGGCAAATGCTGACGGCCATCAAACTGCAGGTCGAAAGCCTGGACACCAGCCTGAAAAAAAACGGCCAGGAACTACCGAACATGAATCCCCTGAAATCGCTCATCACCCAGACGATTCAGGAGGCGCGGAATGTGTCCAACAACCTGATGCCGACGGTTCTCAGCGATTTCGGCCTGATACCGGCGCTGAAAATGCTGGCCGACACCCAGGCCGAAAACAGCCCGATCGAGGTGATTTTTCACACGAATCTGGCCGACGTTCGTTTTGATAAAAATACTGAAATTGGCCTCTACCGCATTACGCAGGAGGCCGTCAGTAACGCCATCCGCCACGCCAAACCCCATCAGATTACCATAGAACTCTTTGAAAAGGATAACTTTTTACACCTATTAGTTTTCGATGATGGGAAAGGCTTCCGGACACCCCGGCAACGCCGCCAGGAAACCGTCCGTACCTCGCAGGGTATTCACAACATGCAGGAACGGGCGGCCCTGCTGAACGGCCGGTTCAAGATTAATTCGGCCCCGGATAAAGGCACGAAAGTACAAGTAAGTCTCCCATACAAACCAGCTAATCCTGCTCATGAATACCATCAAACTAATGCTGGTCGATGACCATTCCATCGTCCGCAATGGTATCCGGTCCCTGCTCGAACAGGTACCGGATTTTGAAATTGTAGAGGAAGCCGCCGACGGCGAAGAGGCCCTGGAAAAACTAAAGGCCATTCAGCCGGATATCCTGATCATGGACATTTCCCTGCCGGGCATGTCGGGCATCCAGACGACCCAGATTGTCAGCCGCTTATACAAGAACATCCGCACCCTGATGCTGTCGATGCACAACAACGAAGACTACATTCTTCGCTCCGTTGAGGCCGGTGCAGCGGGTTATCTGCTGAAAGATTCGTCCAGCGACGAAATGATTAAAGCGCTGCGCACGGTAGCGGCGGGCGAAAAGTACTTTAGCTCCCCGGTGGCGACTATTATTTTGAACGGGTACATGTCGCAGTTGAAAAAGGCGGACAAAAATAACCGCATGCGGCGCTCGAAGCTGTCCAAGAAGGAAAAGGAGATCCTGCACTTCCTCGTCGACGGCATGAGCAGCCGGGAGATCGCGGAAAAGCTGCAGCTGAGCGTCCGGACCGTTGACAACCACCGCGCCAACATGATGCGCCGGCTGCAGATGAAGAACGCCGCTGAGCTGGTGAAGATGGCCGTGGAAGAAAAATTGATCTAATTTGGTCAGTTTGCTGTTTGCCCTCTGACGCTAGATCTGCCCGCACGGCACCGGTCGAGCGTCAGCCGTTATGTTTAATAACCAAAACCTATCCCAATTATGTCACTTCGTTTAGGAGACATTGCTCCCGATTTTACCGCCGAAACGACCGAAGGTACCATCCAGTTTCACCAGTGGCTCGGTAATTCCTGGGGTATGATCTTTTCCCACCCGGCCGATTTTACGCCGGCCTGCACCACGGAACTTGGCCGGACGGCTCAGTTGAAGGATGAGTTTGAAAAGCGGGGCGTAAAGGTCATCGCCGTCAGCGTCGATCCGCTCGATTCGCATACCGAATGGATCAAAGACATCAACGAGACCCAGAACACCACCGTTAATTTCCCGCTGATCGCCGACAACGACCGGAAGGTGGCCGAATTATACGACATGATTCACCCCAACGCCAGCGAGAAGGCTACGGTCCGATCGGTTTTCATCATCGGGCCGGATAAAAAGATTAAGCTCACGCTGACGTATCCGGCGTCCACGGGCCGTAACTTCTTCGAAATCCTGCGTGTCATCGATTCGCTGCAGCTGACGTCGAACTACCAGGTGGCCACCCCGGCCGACTGGCAGGAAGGCCAGGACTGCATCGTTGTTCCGGCCGTCAGCACGGAAGATGCCATCCAGAAGTTCCCCAAAGGGGTCAACGTCATCAAGCCTTACCTGCGGACTACCCCGCAGCCGAATAAGTAATCGGTCGGTTAGTCGTCAGTCATCAGTCGTCAGTCATCAGTCTTCAGTCATCAGTCTTCAGTCATTAGCTGTCCACCGCCGCGGTTGGCTTCTCCCCCTGGCTGCTTACCTGGCGAAGCCGACCTATGACTGACGACTGATGACAGACGACTAACTTTTTCCAACATTTCCCGCGCCGCCGCCGTTACGAAAGCGAGAACCAAAACTTGCAACGTTATGGCATCCGCACTAAAAGAACTGAAGTACCGCAACGCCGATAAGGGGCTGTTCGGAAAAAACATGAAACCGTCACACGACGAAGGGCCTGTCGCCAAGGCTATTGAAGAACAAACGGCCAAACTTCCCTCGGATCTGTTCCTGTGGGGTGGACTGGGCGCCCTGGTGACCGCTGCCAGCCTGTTTTACAGCGGCAAGAAGCACGAGGCGCTCCTCGTCGGGCAGTGGGCCGCTCCCATCCTGATTCTGGGCTTCTACAATAAGGTGGTGAAGCTGGAAGGCCATGATTAAGCAATAGGCTGAAAAGCGGTAAAGGCCGGGAGGCTGTCGATCGTAATTCTTGCCCTGGGGTGAGAGGGACGACCGGCAGCCTCCCGGCCTTTTTAGCCGCTTACCCCACACTAACTTTGCTTCCTCCATCCCGCAAGGCCCAACACTTTTCTCTATTTTTACCGCCGAATGGAGTCAATAGTCCTGTTTTTGTACCGAAGAAGGAAGCCGCTCAGCCTTCTGCTGGTGAGTCTGGCCGTAGTGAGCACGCTGGTTTGGGGTGTACGGACCTGCCAAGGCGAGCGAATGGAATGGCGTTATGTCGAGCCCTTCGGCATCCGGATGCCCCTGCACTACAGCATCCACGGCATTGACGTTTCGCACCACAACAGCCGGATCAACTGGCAGCGCGTGCGGCAGATGGAAGCGGAAGGCATTGGCCTCCGGTTCGTGTTTGTGAAGGCCACCGAAGGCGCTACGCTGGTGGATCGCCAGTTCAAGGTAAACTGGAAGGAAGCGCGCCGGGCGGGGCTTCAGCGGGGTGCCTACCATTTCTTCCATCCCCGGCGGGATGCCGATAAACAGGCCCGTAACTTCATCCGGAACGTGCAGCTGGAACCGGGTGACTTCGCGCCCGTCCTTGATTTTGAGCTGGACCGGGGCGTTCCGCGCGAAAAACTGCTCGCCGATCTGCGTCACTGGCTGGAGGTGGTGGAAGACCATTACGGGGTCAGGCCCATCATTTACACCAACAGCCATTTCTACAAAGCCTATATCCGGGATAATTTTGACGATTACCCGCTCTGGCTGGCGGATTATTCGCGCCAGCACCTGGCCGACTTCCGGACGGATCGCCTGTTTTTCTGGCAGCATAACGCCAGCGGCTGGGTCGACGGCATCCGCGGCCAGGTTGATTTCAACGTTTTTGTGCCTGATTCCACCCGGATTCGGGAGGTGTGCCTCTGAAGGCTTCTTCCGCTCCGCCCAAATTGCGTACCTTCGCCCCCGTTACTCCTTTTTCTGCCTTATGTTACCGCATCATTCGTTTACTCACCTGCCCGCCTACGCCCGTCTGCAACAGCATTTTCAGGAAGTCAGAGAACGGCACCTGAAAGATCTTTTCGCCCAGGACCCGGACCGATTCAGTAAGTTCTCCCTTCGTTTTGAGGACATGCTGCTCGATTTTTCCAAAAACCGGGTTACCGCCGAAACGATGCAGCTCCTGCGCGACCTGGCCACCGAGGCAGGCCTGTTGGAAGCCATCGAGCGGATGTTCAGCGGGGATAGGATCAATGTAACCGAAAACCGGGCGGTACTGCATACGGCCCTGCGCAACCGGAGCAACCAGCCGATCCTGGTTGGCGGGAAGGATGTCATGCCGGAGGTAAACGCCGTCCTTGGCCAGATGAAGGCCTTTACCGAACGGGTGCGGAGCGGCGACTGGAAAGGGTATACCGGCCAGGCCATCACCGACATCGTCAATATTGGCATCGGTGGTTCGGATCTGGGCCCGGTCATGGTGACGGAAGCCCTGAAACCCTACGGCAGCCCGAACCTGCAGGTGCACTTTGTCTCCAATGTTGACGGGACGCATATTTACGAAACGCTCCAGCGCGTACGGCCGGAGACGACCCTGTTCCTGATTGCTTCCAAGACTTTTACGACTCAGGAAACCATGGCCAACGCCCACTCGGCCCGGCAGTGGTTTATCGATCATTCCGGGGACGAAAGCGCCGTGTCCAAACACTTTGTGGCCGTCTCCACGAACCAGCAGGAAGTCGAGAAATTCGGCATCGATCCGGCCAATATGTTCGTCTTCTGAGACTGGGTCGGCGGACGGTACTCGCTTTGGTCCGCCATCGGGCTTTCCATCGCCTGCTACGTTGGCTTTGACCAGTTTGAAGCGCTGCTGGAAGGCGCCCATGCCATGGACGAGCATTTCCGGACCGCTCCCTTCGACCAGAACCTGCCGGTTACGCTGGCCCTGCTCGGGATCTGGTACAACAACTTCTTCGGGGCGGAATCCCAGGCCATCCTGCCGTATGACCAATACCTCCACCGCTTTGCGGCCTATTTCCAGCAGGGCGATATGGAAAGTAACGGCAAATCCGTCGACCGCAATGGCAGGCCCGTTGACTACCAGACCGGCCCCATCATCTGGGGGGAACCAGGCACCAACGGCCAGCACGCCTTCTACCAGCTCATCCACCAGGGGACCAAGCTCATTCCGTGTGATTTCATTGCCCCGGCGATCAGCCACCGGGCGATGGGCAACCACCATCAGCTGTTGCTGTCCAACTTCTTTGCCCAGACCGAAGCCCTGATGAACGGCAAGACCCGGCACGAAGTGGAGGAAGAATTCCGTAAGGCCGGAAAGAGCGAAGCGGACATTGCGCTTCTCACGCCGTTCAAGGTGTTTGCGGGGAACCGGCCGACGAATTCGATCCTGCTGAAACAAATTACGCCCCGTTCGCTCGGAAGTCTGATTGCGCTTTACGAACACAAAATCTTCACCCAGGGCGTCATCTGGAACATCTTCAGCTTCGACCAGTGGGGTGTCGAACTGGGTAAACAGCTGGCTAACCGCATTTTACCGGAACTCAGCGGGGATGAACCGGTCCAGTCGCACGACAGTTCTACCAACGGTCTGATCAATGCCTACAAGCAGCTGCGCGCCTAACCTTCTGCGGGCGAAGTGTTTACCCGCACAATAGAGAGCAGCAAACATTCATATTTAGTCTACAGTTATTAGGGCGTATGAGCAATCATACGCCTTTTTTATGTACAACTTAAACGTTATGAAAATGAAAAAGAGTCACTTGCTTGCGCTGTGTCTGTTGGGTTCGTGGAGCGCTTTTGCCCAAACAAGCAATTCGTCAACAGAGTCAACTACTACGACTAACACGACGAATTCGACGTACTCTACTACTCCGACGAATCAATCCAACACCGGTACGACCAATAATACCGGGACCAACTCCATGGGTACGTCAACCAACACCATGGACAACGCGAACATGTCTTCGGGTTCTACGACGACTACCGGCGCTACCATGGACAATGGTACCATGAACAACGGCTCTTACTCCACCACCACCACGACCACTACGACGGTCGATGGCCGTGATGCCCGGGGTACGATGGACAAGCCCTACAAAGCCGTTTCCTTCGGCATCTACACGGGTCTGAACTCGACTCGTTTCCGGGGTGAAGATGTCAATTCCGACGACTTCCGGGGCCGCCTGGGTTACCAGCTGGGTGCTTACCTGCGTTTTGGTGGCCGCGTATTCGGACAGGTTGGCGCAGAGTACCTGGCCTCTTCCTCACGCTTCTACCAGCGGGGTGACGGCAGCTCACTGCAGGAAATTCGGGACAACATTGCCTTTAAGTCCCTGCACATTCCGGCTTATATCGGTATCAAGCTGGCCGAGTCTGACCGGGGTATTTCAGCCGTACGCCTGCAGGGCGGGGTTGAGTATTCAACGACGCTGGACGTAGACAACAACCGCTTCGACTTCCGCCGCGATGATTTCCAGAAAGCGGTCTGGAACGGGGTAGGTAACGTCGGCTTCGACATCGGTATCTTTACGATCGACGTGGTTTACCACCATGGTTTCGCCGATGTATGGCGGGATGGCGTCAACCCGAACCGTCCCAACGGCCAACGCCGGATCTGGGCACTGAACCTCGGGCTGAAGTTCTAACGCACTGGGTAAAAACATTCATGCAGCGCGGCGCGGGAAAAGCACTCTTCAGGGCTGATCCCGCGCCACGCTGCAATTTTGGACTTATTTGGACACTATTTCCGCGATCGCTTCCGCCCGTACCTTCTGCTGCTCGCCCGTCACCATGTTCTTTAGCGCCAGCAGGCCGGTTTGCATTTCTTCCGAGCCGATCAGAACCACGTAGGGTATCTGCTTCTGGTTGGCGTAGTCGAGTTGCTTTTTGACCTTGGCCGCATCAGGATACACCTCCGCCGGCACATTGGCCGCCCGCAACTGGCTGACCAGCGGCAGGCCGACCGCCCGCGCTTCAGGGTCCAGGTGAACAACGAGGACCCGGGTCGACTGAAGCTGGGTATCCGGAAACAGATTCAGTTCTTCCATCACGTCGTAAATCCGGTCCACACCCAGGGAGATGCCCACCCCGGAGAGGCCCGGCATCCCGAACGTACCCGTCAGGTTATCGTAGCGGCCGCCCCCGCTGATCGAGCCGATCTGCACCCCATTCGCCTTCACTTCAAAGATCGCTCCGGTATAATAGGAAAGCCCACGGGCCAGGGTTACGTCGAACTGCATCCGGGGCTCTTCCAGGCCATACTGACCAACGAGTTGCCAGACTTCCTCGAGTTCAGCCAGCCCTTTCAGGCCGGTTTCCGAGGCCGCCAGCCAGTCCCGTAACTGCGCGAAGGCCGCCGTGGTATCTTCGGGAAACCGGAACATCGGTTCGAGCCGGGTGATAGCGTCCTCGGAGAAGCCCCGTTCCCGCAGTTCGTCCACCACTTTCTCCTGGCCGATTTTATCGATCTTGTCAATGGCCACCGCCAGGGGTCCCTCCTGCCCGGGGGCACCGATGATTTCGGCGATTCCGGTCAGTATTTTCCGGTTATTGATCTTGACGGTAAAGTTTTGGATGCCCAGGTTGCGAAGGGCTTCGTGAAGCATCAGCACGATCTCGGCTTCGCAAAGCAGCGAATCGGTACCAACCACGTCGGCGTCGCACTGCACAAACTCCCGGTAGCGCCCCCGCTGCGGCCGGTCGGCCCGCCAGACCGGCTGGATCTGGTAGCGTTTGAAGGGCATGGGCAGGGCATGACGGTTCATGACCACGTAGCGGGCGAAGGGCACCGTGAGGTCGTAACGCAGCCCCTTTTCGGAAATCCGGGTGGTCAGTTTCCGGGAACCTTCCTGCCAGTCGGCCTCGGTCAGGCCACCGGCAAAATCGCCCGAATTCAAAACTTTAAACAGCAGCTGGTCCCCTTCGTCGCCGTACTTCCCCATCAGTACGGACAAATTCTCCAGCGCGGGCGTCTCAAGCGGCTGAAACCCGTACCGCCGGAACGTCTGCCGAATCGTATCCAGCAGGAACATGCGTTTGCGCATCTGCTCCGGTCCGAAGTCACGGGTACCACGGGGTAAACTCGGTTTTTGCATGCCGCAAAAGTAGGCAAAGCCGGTCATTTTGCCCAGTTGCCGCCGGAACCTGGCGGGAATTTACCCCTTGCCGACGGCTATTGCGGCCATGTGCCGAAATCTGTTGGCGGGCAGCGTAGCATTATATCCGATTTTACGCTATTTTTGCGGACTTATTTGGTAAAGACGTACAAATCGATAAGACAATGGGAGTAACTGAACTGAAGCGCAAAGACCGCAAAAATAAAGCCCGCGCAAACAACAAACAGCAGCGCATCAAGCAACTGCTGCGCCGTCCGGACATCAAGAATGTGGACGTAGAAGCTATCAAAGCCTCGTTTGCCGAAAAGAAAGAGCAGGCGTAAGGAACGTGGCTTAGTGACAGAGTGCCTGAATAGCAAAGTCGGCTTCCGCCATTGACACTTTGCTATTCAGGCACTCTCTTACTTTGGTACGGTATGGCTGTTCCGTTACGGATGCCGGCGAAACGGTACGTCTTTTCGGGGCAGATCCTTCATGGCTTTTTTAAGCCGGCGCCGCATTTCCCGGCGCGTGAGCAGTTGCACCCGAAAGATGATTGCCTGCCCAAACAGGGAAAGGCCGGCGTTGATGACGACCAGACTGTAGGTGCCCAGCAGAAACCAGCGCGAAAACGGCTGACCGGTATGTTTCAGGTTGGCGGCCTCACTGAATACGCAAAGCCCGTACCCGATCAGCAGCAGACTCACCGGGGCCAGGATCAGCCACTTGGTTCGCGTACTCAGGCGCTTGACGAGCCGACGGCCCGGCGGTTTGGTGGGGTTCGGCATACTTTCAATCGTTATCGTTTATGGGGACAAAGGTAATACCCCTCGGCATTCTGCGGCCGATTTTTTGTGGTTTCGTGCAGAAAGGTGAGGCTAGACGAAAGAAAAAAGACAAAAGCGAATAGATATTGCTCCGGCTCCCATCGGCTCTTATGAAGCAGTTCATCAGTTTTATTCTGCGTACGGTACCGCGGCCCCTGTTGCAGCGGGTTAGTCATTACGGACTTCAGGTATTGAAGCTTTTCTACCAGGGAAATGCCGTTACCTGCCCGGTCTGCGATAGCCAGTTCCGGTCGTTTCTGCCCTACGGCCGTAACCCGGCCCGTCCGAATGCCCTCTGCCCCAACTGCCTCGCTCTCGAACGGCACCGGCTGATGTACCTTTACCTGCAGCGGAAAACGAACTTCTTCCAGGGGCCGCTGAAAGTGCTGCACGTCGCTCCGGAGCATTGCTTTATCGATCGCTTCGAACGGCAGACGAACCTCGATTACATTACCGCCGATATTGAATCGCCGCTGGCGAAGGTGAAAATGGATATCCACCAGATTCCGTTTCCCGACAATACGTTTGATGTGGCTTTCTGTAACCACGTACTGGAGCATGTCGACGATGATGTCAAGGCGGCCAGCGAACTGCACCGGGTCCTCAAACCCGGCGGCTGGGCCATCATTCAATCCCCCATCGATTACCGGCTGAAAACGACCTACGAAGACCCCAGCATTACTGACCCCAAAGAACGCGAAAAGCATTTCTGGCAGAGCGACCACGTCCGGCTCTTCGGCCAGGATTACCCGGAGCGGCTGGCCAAAGGCGGCTTTGCCGTGACGGAAGACCGGTTTGTGAAAGAGTTGCCCCGGGAGGAAGTGCAGCGGTTTGCCCTGCCGGGCGGGGAGCTTATCTACTTCTGTCAGAAAAAAGCGTAGGTTTCCCCGCCTCAGGAAGGATAGTCGATCGCCTCGCCGGTTTCCCGGTGCCCTTTCGGCTCGCGGAGGCGTTTCCAGCCCTCCGTGAGAAAGCCGACGCCGTAGCCGGTTAACTGCACCAGCGCGGCGACCACACTCAGCAGCCCGACCCGCAGACTTTTCTCCCGCCGGGTGGCGTCGATCAGGATGGCCAGGAGAAAAATGGCCAGAAAGCCGGCGGCCAAGCCAAACAGCGGTGGGCTCAGCAGCGCCAGCATGGGCAGGGAAGCCAGAAAAAGCGTGAACAGAGCCGGAAACGTGTGGACGAGCTTTAACTCCGACGGATAAAAGCGGGCAATGTTGATCCGGGCCCGGCCAAAAAAGCGCAGCTGCCGGTAGAATTGCTGGAAATCCGTCCGGCGTTTGTGGTAGATGAACAATTCCGGGATCAGGCCCGTCCGGAAACCGTTCTCAATGATCCGAATGGCGAATTCAATGTCCTCGCCCATCCTGCTGATCCTGTAGCCCCCGATTTTGTCGTATACCTGACGGGAAAATCCCATGTTGAAGCTGCGGGGATGATAGGTCCCGCCCAGGTTCTTCTTACTCCCCCGAATGCCCCCGGTGGTGAAGGGCGAGGTCATCGAATAACTGATAGCCTTCTGCACGGGGGTAAAATTCGGATGGGCGGCATCCGGCCCGCCATAGGCATCCAGCCAGTCTTCCGTCAGCCTTTTCTCCAGGATCGCGAAGTATGCCGGTGGCACCAGTGCATCCGAGTCAAAGAGCACGAAATAATCACCCGTGGCCCGCTCGAAGCCGTAATTGCGGGTAAACCCCTGGCCACTATTGGGTTTACAGTAATAGCGGATGTTCAGCCGATCCCGGTACGATTCCGCCACCCGCTCCGCCTTGTCGACTGAACCATCCTCGATAACCAGCACTTCGTCGGGCAACCGCGTCTGAACCGCCAGGGAAGCCAGCAACTCGCTGAGTTCGTCGGGACGGTTGTAGACGGGAATGATGACGGAAAAACGCATGGCTTGGCTTATCACCGGTATTACTTCAAAACTTAGTCTGGCAAAACCTTACTGAATCACCTCTTTCAGCGATTCTTCGTTCGCCGCGATTACCTGATCGATGAGTTCGTCGGTCAGGGCCGTGGAGAGGAACAGGCTTTCGAACTGCGAAGGCGCCAGGTAAACGCCGCGCTTAAGCATGGCCTGGAAGTACCGGCCAAATAGCGGCAGATCGCAGGTTTTGGCGTCCGAGAAATTGACCACCGGCTTATCGGTCATGAAGAGCGTAAACATCGAGCCAAGGTGGTTGATCGTGCAGTTCAGGCCCAGTTTGGTCAGGCTATGGCGGAATCCGCTGGTCAGCCGGGTCCCAACCTCTTCCAGGCGGGTATATACTTCCGGGTGCCCGTGCAGGTAGCGCAGCATGGCCAGCCCCGCCGACATGGCGATCGGGTTGCCCGAAAGGGTCCCGGCCTGGTAGACCGGTCCGGCGGGAGAAACCACCTGCATGATGTCCGCGCGCCCGCCATAGGCCCCCACCGGCATTCCACCGCCGATGATTTTTCCCATTGTCGTCAGGTCAGGCCGAATTCCGAACCGCTCCTGGGCCCCACCCGGTGCCAGCCGGAAACCGGTCATCACCTCGTCGAAAATCAGCAGAATGTCGTGGCGGTCGCAGAGGTCCCGCAGCCCTTCCAGGAAGCCCGGCTCCGGCAAAACGCAGCCCATATTGCCCACAACGGGTTCCAGGATAATGGCGGCAATCTGGTTTGGATTGTTCTCGATCAGCACCTCCACGGCCTGCAGGTCGTTGTAGGGAGCCGTCAGCGTATCGTGAGCCGTGGCTTTGGTGACGCCCGGACTATCGGGCACGCCCATCGTAACGGCGCCGCTGCCCGCCGCGATCAGGAAGGCATCGCCATGGCCGTGGTAGCAGCCTTCGAACTTGATGAGCTTATCCCGCCCGGTAAAACCACGCGCCACGCGAATCGCCGCCATGGTCGCTTCCGTGCCCGAATTAACCATCCGGACCATTTCGACCGAAGGCACCATGTCAATGATGAGTTCGGCCATCTCGACTTCCTTCCGGGTCGGCGCCCCAAAGGAAAACGAATGCTGAATAGCCTCGCGAACCGCCTCTTCCACGGGTTCGAAGGCGTGCCCCAGGATCATCGGCCCCCAGGAATTGATCAGTTCTATATACCGGTTCCCGTCTTCGTCGTAGATATACGGCCCTTTGGCGGACTTGATAAACAAAGGAGAACCTCCCACGGCCCGAAACGCCCGCACCGGTGAATTCACCCCACCGGGCATCAGGGTCTTGGCTTTTTCGAAAAGTTGTTGGCTGGTTGTCATATTTCAGGGATTGAAGGACTGAAGGATTGAGGGACTGAAGCGGCCCGCGGAAGCGGGTCTATCGTTGTTCTAAGCTGAATGGTTGAAGTCCATTGCAGAGGCGGAGCACTTCAATCCTTCAGTCCCTCATTCCTTCACTCATTAACTTTCACAAACTGTCCCTCACTAAATTTAACAATGGAAACGGCGGCGTTTTCGTTGCTGAGGGTGTAATCAAAGCCGGCCAGCAGGTAATCGTCCTGGAGGGCTTTCAGCACGGGCCTCGCCGGTAATTGCCCCTGGTTCCGGGCCAGCATCCGCCCGAAAAACAGCAGCATGTCGTAACCCTGATAAGCGTAAACCGAGGGAATCAGGTTCCGCTGGTTGAGGTATTCCTGCCGGAATTGCTGCACTTCGGGCCGACGGGCGTCGACGTATTCCGGATGCAGCAGGTAGAGGTCCGGGCGGTTGAAGGTCGATAAGGTATTTTTTTCCAGATCAAAGGCGCTGGCGGAGGCGATCAGCGGCGCTACCACCCGCCGGGCCGTCAGCACCTGCAGCAGGCGGGGACCGCTTTTCTCGTCGCTGGCCGCCAGGAAAATATGGCCGGGCCGGCTGGGTTCGGTCAGGGTTACGCCCGCCGTAACCTCATTGGTGAGTTTCCGGATTTCGGTAATCTGAAAATTGAGCCGTTTACATTCCTCAGCGTACAGGGCCGCCAGGGAAGAATCGCGCCGGCTGGTGCTGTAGTAAATGGCGACTTTTCGCACCGGAGAAAGCGAACGCGCATAGGCCACGGTCTGGCTGGCCTGCTGCCGGAGCGAGGGCTGGGCCAGAAACGCAAGCTGCTGATTGGCTACGAGTTCGCTGCTCGTGGCGATGGGGTTGATCAGCGGAATTCCCGAACGTTCGGCGTACTGTGTCATCAGCCGGTTGGGATCCGCGTACAGCGGCCCGTAAAGCAAATCGTTCTGCTGAAACGACGCATTATTAATCAGGTCCCTTACCTGGGTCGTATCGTTGTCTACATCGTAGGCAAAGAGATTAATGGCGATGCCTTCCGCCTGCAGTTTGGCCTTGGCCAGCTTCATGCCGTTGTACAGATCCAGGGCATCCTGGTTGTTCCGACCGGTTCTGTCGGGGCTTAGTTCCGGCAACCGGAAGGGGAAAAGTATCCCGACATTGTAGTACCCCCGGTTCCGGATCCGTTCGGGGCGGGTCTGGGTAGCGCCGTCCTGGGCTGGCCGAACCGCCGGCGCCGGAACCCCAAACCGGTTGGTCAGGCGATCCGACAGGGCCAGGTCATTCCGATCCGAGGAGGTTCGCTGGATGAGATCAATCAGCGCCAGGGCCAGACTCCGGTTATCGGGGTAAGCCTTATGCAGCGCCTTGAGGCGGTTCAGGTCCGTGATCCGGGCGTAGCTGAGCGTTTCCAGTTTGGCCAGTTCCGGGCGAAGCGCGGCCTGGGTGACGCGCGTAGCGGCTTCGAGGCCGTCTTCGTAGAGGCCCGCTTCCAGGGAGGCCGAAGCCAGCAGGTAGTAGGCCTCTTCCAGCTTGTTCCATTCCGGAAAGCGCTCAATCAGCTGCCGCAGCATCAGCCGGGCTTCGTTGTATTTTTTCTCGCGGTAATCGGCCAGGGCAACGTAATAATGGGCGTAGGGAGCCACGCCCCCGGACCGTCGCTGGGTCAGCGGCGCCAGTTCGGCACGGGCCTGGCTGTAATTTCCCTCCTGCACCAGGCGGACACCGTTCCGGTACCGTCGCTCTGCCGCGTCGGACTGGGCCAGGGCCGTCGTGGAAATGAGTACGCCAAAAAACAAAAGCCCGATAAGCCGGCTCCCGACAGGATGATGCATGGATAGGTCCGGTGGAAACGTCCACCTGTTCACGTTTAGCTTTACCTGGTAAACCAAAACTACACCCGCAAAGATAAGCGGGAAGCCGGGATTTAAACAGAACGGGGGACCGACTACCCCCGCTTTCGTCGCGGTTTCGGTAATCAGTCCCCCGTTCATGCGGGTAAGAAAATGCGCTTAGGACTTCTTCTGGGCCCGTTTTTTGGCTTCTTCGGCCTGCTTCCGGGCCTCTTCCGCCTGGGTCAGCGAGCGCTGGAGCATTTCCTGGAATTTCGATTTCTTGCCCTCGCCCTTGGCGAACTTCTTCCGGTTTTCTTCGAGGATGGCTTTGATCTTGTCTTCGTTGATAAACTTCCGGATCAGCTGCTGCTGGGCAATGGTGACAACGTTCGAAACGAAATAATAAAAGGTCAGCCCCGCCGGGAAGGTGTTTAGCACGAACATGAACATGAGCGGGAAAATATAGCTCATGGCCTTCATGTTGACCGGACCCGGCTGCGTCGGGGTCATCTGGTTGTTATACCAGGCATACACCAGCGAAGAGGCCGTCATCAGGACCGTAAACAGGCTCAGGTGCGAACCCATGAATGGCAGGCTGAACGGGAACCGGAAAAAGGCATCGTAGGTCGAGAGGTCATTGGACCACAGGAATTCTTTCTGCCGCAGTTCGATCAGGTTCGGAAAAAGGAAGAAAAGCGCCATCAGGATGGGCATGGTTGCCAGTACCGGCACGCAGCCGCTCAGCGGACTGACACCCACCTGCTGGTACAGCTTCATCTGCTCCTGCTGCTGCTTGGCCATGTCGTCGGGATGCTTCTCACGAATCTCGTTGAGTTCCGGCCCCAGGACGCGCATCTTGGCCATGCTTAGGTAAGACTTGTAAGTCAGCGGCGTCAGCAGCAGCTTGACGAACACCACCAGGGCGATAATCAGCAGTCCGTAGTTGGAGAACACGTTCTCAAACATGTTGAAGACCGGGACGAAGAAGTACTTGTTCACCGGCTTCAGGACGGCATAGCCCAGGTAGACGTTGCGGTCAAACTCCGGAGCGACTTCATCCAGCAACTGGTAGTCATTCGGACCAAAATAGAAGCGGTAGTTACCCTTGCCGCTTTTCAGATCCCCCATCGGCAGGCTGACGTCCGCAATGGCCGTTTTGACCGTCGAGCTGTCGGCCGGGTCCACCAGGGTCTGGAAGACGGGCTTCTGGAGCGAACCGTTTTCGGCGATAAAGCCGGCCAGGAAATATTTATGCTTGATGGTGTACCACTTCACCGGCTCTTCCAGGGTAGCCTCCCGGTTGCCGTTGGCATCTTCGGCGAGGTGGTCGAAGTTTTCGTCGGCCGTCAGGTAATTGATCGTCGCCGATTTCCGGTTTTCGTTCAGATCGTTCTCAAACTGCTGCATCCGGTCTTTCCAGCGGAAGCGCAGATCGTTATTGCCCACGGCTCCGTCGAGGCCCTTCAGGTTCAGGTCGTAATCGACCACGTAGCCCTCCGCCGGGATGGTATAGGTCTGGGTGATTGTTCCGCCCTGGGTGAGCTGCAGGGAAAAGGAAAGCGTTTTGGGCGTGCCCTGCACCGCCTGGGTAGCTGGTGCGGTGGTCTGGTAGTACAGTTTGGCCAGATCGACATTCCCCCGGCTGGTCGGTACTTCCAGGTTCATCTCGGACGTGTTTTCGTCGAACAGCACCAGCGGCTTACCGTCGAAGGTCTTGTACTTTTTCAGCAGGACGGACTTTACGCGGCCACCCTGGGTGCTGAAGGTAAAGCGGGCGTCGGCGTTCTCGACCACCACATCCTGCGCCTGGCCGGAAGCGGCTGGAGCAAAGGCGCCGTACTGGGCCTGCAGGGCCGCTGAGTCCTGAATAACGGGCTGCGGCGCGGCCGGACGTTTGGCGGCTTGGTTCGGCGTCGCCTGGGCCGTAGTTTGTTGCGGTTTCTTTTCCGGCTGCGGCTTGGGCACCAGCAACTGGTACCCGACCAGCATCGCCAGAATCAGGACAATTCCAATAATCTGATTACGATCCATTCGATTTAAAAAAGTCTGTCAGTCGACAGTCATCAGTCATCAGTCCTGGGTCAACTTGACTGATGACTGATGACTGTCGACTGACGACTTAATAACAAAACTACGTCTTTCGCCTCCCCTATCCAACATTCGCCGGCGTATCCACCAGGCGCTTCTGCTGGGAGTAGTCGAGCGCGGCCCGCACAAAATGCACAAACAGGGGCTGTGGGCTCATGACCGTACTCCGCAGTTCCGGGTGGAACTGAACCCCCACAAACCAGGGGTGATCCTTTAGCTCAACAATCTCCACCAGGCTCGTATCCGGGTTGATGCCCGTAGCCAGCATGCCGGCCTTTTCAAACTGACTCTGGTACTCGCTGTTAAACTCGTACCGGTGCCGGTGCCGTTCGCTGACCAGCGCCTTGCCGTAGACCTTGAAGGCGGTCGAATCTTTCTTCATTTTGCACGGATACGCCCCCAACCGCATGGTGCCGCCCAGGTTTTTTACCTGCTTCTGGCTTTCCATCATGTCGATAACCGGATGCGGCGTATTCGGGTTCATTTCGGTCGAGTGGGCGTCGGTCAGGCCCAGCACGTTACGGGCAAATTCGATGACGGCGCACTGCATACCGAGGCAGATGCCGAAGAACGGAATGCCGTTTTCCCGGGCGTACCGGATGGTATTGATCTTGCCCTCAATGCCGCGTTCGCCAAAGCCCGGCGCTACCAGGATACCGTCCAGGTCCCGCAGGCGGGGATGGCAGTTGTCGGGATCGGCCAGCGTCTCGGACTGAATCCATTCAATCTGCACTTTGCACTCGTTCTCCGCGCCGGCATGAATAAACGCTTCGGCAATGGATTTGTAGGCGTCGTGCAGCTCCACGTACTTGCCGACCAGCCCAATGGTGACCGAATCAGACGGATTTTTCAGCCGGCCGAGGAAGTCTTTCCAGGCGTCGAGGTCGGCATCCTGGTCGTTGTAGATGTCCAGCATGTACAGCGCCCGCTGGTCGAGCTTCTCCTTTTTCATCCGCAGGGGAACGTCGTAGATCGTCTCGGCGTCGATCGCCTCGATGACCGAGCTCACCTGCACGTTACAGAAGAGGGCAATTTTGCGGCGAATGTCCGGCGGCAGCGGGTGTTCCGTGCGGCAGACGATGATATCCGGCTGAACACCCGTCTCGAGCAGCATCCGGACGGAGTGCTGGGTCGGCTTGGTCTTCAGTTCCCCGGCCGAAGCCAGGTACGGAATCAGCGTCAGGTGAATCACCAGCGTATCGTTTTCCCCAAGCTCGAATTTGAGCTGACGAACGGCTTCGATAAACGGCAGCGACTCGATATCGCCCACGCAGCCCCCGATCTCGGTGATGATGATGTCGTACTCACCGGTGTCGCCCAGCAGACGGATGTTCCGCTTGATTTCGTCGGTGATATGCGGCACCACCTGGACGGTCTTGCCCAGGAAGTCGCCGCGGCGTTCGCGGGTGATGACGTTGTTGTAGATACGTCCGGTCGTGATGTTGTTGGCCTGCGAGGTCCGGATGTTCAGGAAACGCTCGTAATGGCCCAGGTCCAGGTCCGTTTCCGCTCCATCGTCCGTGACGTAACATTCCCCGTGTTCGTAGGGATTGAGCGTACCGGGATCAATGTTGATGTAGGGGTCAAACTTCTGGATCGTGACCGACAGGCCACGCGATTGAAGCAATTTGGCGAGCGAAGAGGCAATAATGCCTTTGCCCAGCGAAGATGTCACACCGCCCGTAACAAAAATGTACTTGGCGGTTTTCTGACCGGATATAGCCATTGTCTGAAACCGTGTATGCGTCGTTACGGGATGTAAAGGTACGGGAATTTCGGGGGAAAGCGAAGGAAAAAATTACCTCTTCTACCCAAACGACTGGTCATGAGGAGCTAGGAAAATACCCAATAAAAACAAAGCCCGTTTTCGCCGGTTAAATGGCTGTTACCAAACGAATACAACGGTATGAAACGAAGCGTATGGATGGGCAGCCTGCTGCTGCTGCTGGCGTTTGCCCAGACCGGCTGCCAGTCGAAAGTGGAAAATAAGGCCGAAGAAGTGCAGGACGATTACAAGGACGTCCAGGAGGCCAAAGCCGAAGGCGATTCCAGCGAGGTGCGGGAAGAGCAGACCGAGCTGGATTCTTCCCGGGAAGAGTACAAGGAGCTAAAATCCGAGAATCCGGCTAACAAAAACCGATAAGGACCCCGAAGCCGTCTCTGGCAGGGAGACGGCTTTACTATTGACATCAATCAGGCGTTTGGCTTACCGGCGTACTACCGGACCGTCTGCTTTCCGGCCAATTTTGGGCTTTCGGCCAACCCCGGGCTTCCGGACGGCTGTCACCCGATTCGACCGGTTATGAAAATCCTGTTTACCGCCTTACTCCTGATCCACGGGCTGATCCACCTGATGGGCTTCGCCAAAGCCTTCGGGTATGCGGCCTTACCGCAACTCACCCGACCGATTAGCCGCCCGGAAGGACTCCTCTGGCTCCTGGCGGCTGGCCTGCTATTGCTTTCCGCCTTGCTGCTGTGGATTTCCCGGACAACCTGGCCCCTCCTGGCTCTGGTGAGTTTGATCCTTTCCCAGGGACTGATCGTTCGCCACTGGCAGGCGGCGCGGTTTGGATCGGTAGCCAACCTGCTGGTGCTCCTGGTGGCCGCCCCGGCCTTCAACCAGGTCCGGTTCGACCGGATGGTGCAACGAGAAGCCGATGAGCTCCTGGCCGGGATTACGCCTCCGGCCCTGGCCCGCCCGGTGGCGCCGGAGGATTTACGGATATTACCGCCCGTGGTGCAGCGGTGGCTCCAGCGGTCGGGCCTGGAAGGTAAAATTCCGCCGGCGGTGGTCCGCCTGAAACAGACCGGCCGGCTGCGCACCACCCCTTCCGGGAACTGGATGCCTTTTACGGCCGAGCAATACTTCGACCTTAACCGGCCTTCGTTTGTCTGGCAGGCGGATGTCCGTATGCTGCCGATGATTCACCTGAGCGGACGGGATAAATTCCGAAACGGCGAGGGCGAAATGCTCATCAAACTGCTGGCCAGCGTGGATGTGGTCAACGAAGGCCATACGGTCCCGATGAATACCGGCACCATGCTCCGGTTCCTCGGGGAATTATGCTGGTTCCCGGCCGCGGCCCTGCACCCGTACCTCCGCTGGGAAGCAGCCGGCCCCAACGCAGCGCGGGCTACCCTTTCCTACCAGGGCACGGAAGTTTCCGGCCTCTTTACCTTTACGCCAGAAGGTGATCTGCGTTCCTTTGAAGCCCTTCGTTATTACGGCGGCGGACCCGATGCCCGGCAATACCCCTGGCGCGTTGAGGCCATGGGTTACCATACCTTCCACGGGTACCGGATTCCCCACCAAAACCGGGTGAGCTGGCAATTGCCGGAAGGTGAGTTTACCTGGCTGGAGCTGGAAATCACCGCCCTGGAGCCGGATGTAAAGGAACGGTTCACCCGCTGAAGGCAGCCGAGCCTAATAGCTCACAAACGGCATCTGGCGTACGAACCGATCGTCCTCGACCTGTTTAAGGATAAAATCCGCGAGATCGGCGCGGTTGATCTGGGTACTGGCGTCGACGCCCACCCAGCCAACCCGGTAGCGGTGCTTCGGCTCGCCGTCCATCAGGCGCGGTCCCCGGACAATGATCCAGTCCAGGTCGCTTTGCTTCAGGACTTCCGCGTGGCGAACGGCGTCGTTGAGAATTTTCGGCACCGCCAGTTTCATGATGGTCCGGATGAGCTTATCGGCGAATTTGGGCCGGTCCTGCTCGTAGGGCAGCCCGCCGCCTGACAGGCTGATAATTTTCCGTACACCATGCTTTTTCATGGCCGCGATGATGTGCTCGGTCCCGTTCGTCTGCAGCCATTCGGGCGATCCTTTCACGTGCCCAAATAAGCTGACAACTACATCCGCCCCGCTGACCACCTCCGCCACCACGGCCGGATCGAGCACGTCCCCCTGCACCACCCGAAGGTTCCGGTTGCGATGTGGAATAGAAGTTGGATTGCGGGCAAGCGCCACGATTTCGTAGCCTTTCTCCAAGGCCTGCGTTAAAAATTGCTGCCCGGTCTTCCCCGAGGCGCCGAATAAAGCAATCCGTTTCATTTTCTGGCCATTCAGCTGGTTTACCCTGCGAAAATATGTACGTTTATGGTACATATCCTTTCAGCTAGTACATACATTTCTGTTCGTATGGATCCCATTGCCATCACGCCCCGGTGCCCGATCCGGACGACGATCGAACTGCTTGGCGGTAAGTGGAAGCTCCTGATCCTGCACCAGCTGGCCCAGCAGCCCTCGCTTCGCTTCGGTGAGCTTAAGCGCTTACTGCCCGATATCAGCGAACGGATGCTAGTTCTGGAGCTGAAGAACCTGAGCGACAGCGGCCTGATCGAACGGCATAATTTCGGGGAAGTGCCTCCGAGGGTCGAGTATGTGCTCACCGGGCAGGGGCGCCAGGCGCTGCCGCTGATCCGGGAGATGCAGCAGTTCGGCCTGGCCTACCAGGAAACACAAACGGGACGGCAAGCCGTCCCGTGCGCCGAAAGTCCGTCGTCCGACCTTACGAAAGACGGTCTTTAAAACTGTCGTAGCCGTATTCCTTCACCAGCCGGAAGCTACCGTCCTCGTTCCAGATACCAATGGAAGGCAGATTGACCCCGTTGAAGGTAGTGGTTTTCACCATGGTGTAATGCATCATGTCCTCGAACACCAGTTTATCGCCGATTTCCAGGGACTGATCAAACGAATAATCGCCCATAAAATCACCGGCCAGACAGGTCATGCCGCCCAGGCGGTAGGTGGGTTTTTCCGCCACCGGCTCGTGGTAGGCATTCCGGATCCGCGGTTTGTAAGGCATTTCCAGCGTATCGGGCATGTGGTTGGAAAAGGAGGTATCCAGGATGGCTACCTGAATGCCCTGGCTGTCGAGGAGGTCGAGCACGGAAGCCACCAGGATGCCGGTCTGCCAGGCAATGGCTGAGCCCGGTTCCAGGGTAACCTTTACCTGGTATTTCTCCCGGAAAGTTTTCAAAAGACCGATCAGGTGATCCGTATTGTAGCCTTCGCGGGTCATCAGGTGTCCACCGCCCATATTGACCCATTTAACCCGGTGCAGCAGATCGCCAAACCGGCTTTCCAGCGCTTCCAGGGTGCGTTCCAGGGTGTAGGAATCGTTTTCGCATAACGTATGGAAATGGATGCCTTCGATCCCTTCCGGCAGGTTGTCGCCGAGCTGGTCCCGGGTCACCCCCAGCCGGGAGCCGGGAACGCAGGGATTATACAGGTCCGTGGCCACTTCCGAATACTGCGGGTTCACCCGGATACCGCAGGACACCGGAGCCTTTCCTGCGGCTACCTGCTGCTGGTTATAGGCCTTTACCCGTTCCCGGAAGCGCTCCCACTGGCTCATGGAATTGAACGTCAGGTGGCTGCTAAGCCGCAGCATCTCCTCAAACTCGTGGTCGAGGTAAGCCGGGGTATAGGTGTGGGACAATTCACCCATGTATTCATTGATCAGCCGGGCTTCGTTCAGTGAGGAGGCCGTAGCGCCGCTGAGGTACTGGCGAACCAGGGGGAAGACACTGTACATGGAAAAACCTTTCAGGGCCAGAATGATCTGCGCACCGGATTGCTGCTGTACTTGGTTGATGAGTTCCAGGTTCTGACGCAGACGAGCTTCGTCCAGGACAAAACAGGGGGTGGGTAATTGCTGAATATTCATGTTTAAGGGGCTAATCCTTCGCCCGGCGTTCGTTGGATGGGCGCAAAGGTACGGAAGCCTGTTCAGATGGGTAACAGGAATGCAACCAAGTCTGTTACCCGGCCAGCCGGTTTCGGTAGATTATTTAAAATTGTTCTAAATAAATTTTGACAGCATTACTACCGTGCCTAGTTTTGCGGCCATAAATCCCCGGCGAAAAACCAGTCGCGAGCTATGAAATACCTATTCCTGCTATTGTTTACGCTTCTTTCCCACCATATCCTTCTTGCTTCCGAAACACCCAGTGACTCCAAAGGCTCCATCCAGGGGGTTGTTCTCGATCGCAACGGCCAGCCCGCCCAGGGCATCAGCGTCCGCCTGAAGAGCACCGTCCGCGGCACGATTACCGACGGCCAGGGCCGATACACACTCGGCGGGCTTCCGGAAGGAACCTATACCATCGTCTTATCCGGCCTGACCATCCTTCCCCAGGAAAAAACGATTCGCGTAGGGCGTCAGGAAGTCATTTCGGCTCCTTTCACCATTCAGGAGACCATTCAGGAGCTGGAAGAGGTGCGGGTCGTGGCCGCCCGGGGCCTGCGGGAGCGGGAACGCCTGCCGGACGTCGACGGTACCGCCCTGTATGCCGGCAAGAAAACGGAAGTGATCCAGCTGGATCAGCTGGATGCCAACCGGATTACCAACAACACCCGACAGATTTTCAGCAAAACGCCCGGGGTCATGGTCTGGGAAAACGACGGCTCCGGCGTTCAGGTCGGCGTTTCCGTCCGGGGACTGAGCCCGAACCGCTCCTGGGAGTTCAACGTGCGGCAGAATGGCGTGGATATTTCCTCCGATCCGTTTGGCTATCCGGAAGCCTACTACAATCCGCCCATGGAGGCCGTCGACCAAATCCGGCTGGTCCGCGGAGCCGCTTCCCTGCAATACGGACCGCAGTTTGGTGGTTTGCTGGATTATGTACTCAAAAAGCCGGATCCGACCAAAGCGTTCAGCTTTGAAACCCAGCAGTCGACGGGCAGTTTTGGCTTGTTTTCCAGCTATAATAGCGTGGGCGGCACGGTCGGGAAACTGAGCTATTTCGGGTACGCGCACTATCGGCGGGCCGACGGCTGGCGGGCCAACAGCCGCTACGGCATCTTCAACGGACACGCGGCTATTCAATACGCCGTATCCAACAAGCTCAAACTGGGCTTTGAACTCTCCCACCTTTACAACGAAAGCCAGCAGCCTGGTGGCCTGACCGACGCCCAGTTTGCCGCCGACGCCCGGCAAAGCCTGCGTGCCCGGAACTGGTTCAGCACGCCCTGGACGGTCCCGGTCCTGACGGCCGACTACACCCTTACCGATAAAACGCGGCTAAGCTTAAAGGTCCACGGTCTGGTCGGCGAGCGCAACAGCATCGGCTTTGTCCGTCCCATCACGACCCTGGATGTAGCCGGCCCGGGTGGGCAGTTCGCCGACCGGCAACTCGACCGGGACCTGTACCGGAACTGGGGCAGTGAGCTGCGACTGCTGACCGAGTACCGGCTTATGGGCCAGACCCATCACCTGGCTACGGGCCTCAAATTTTTCCGGGGTTACACGAACCGGAAACAGCTGGGCCGGGGTGATAACGGTACAGGATTTAACCTGCACCTGGTAGATCGGGAGTATCCCCGGAATCTGGACCTTCATGTGCAGAACGTGGCGGCTTTCGCCGAAAACCTGTTCCGCCTGAATTCGCGCTGGACCGTAACGCCGGGCCTGCGGCTCGAGCGGCTCGACAACACCATCGGCGGGCGGGTAAGCTACGCCGCCAACGGGGCTGAAAATCGGGTTAGCCAGACCAGCGGCCGGCAGCTCCTGCTGGCGGGGATCGGCACCGAGTACAAACTGAATTCATACGCTTCTCTGTACGCCAATTACGCCCAGGCCTACCGTCCGCTGCTGTTCTCGGATCTGACGCCGGCGGCCGTGACCGACTTTGAAATCGATCCCAACCTGCGCGACGGCCGGGGCGCCAATCTCGACGCGGGGGTACGCGGCTCAGTCCGGAATTTTCTGAACTTCGACCTGAACTACTTCCGCTTAGTGTACGAAAACCGAGTAGGTACATTAACCCTGCTGAATCCGGCCGGCCGTTCGTTCCAGTACCGCACCAACGTCGGTAACAGCCTGAGCCAGGGTGTGGAAGCCTACGCTGAATTTGATCCCATCGTTGCCTTTGTGGGCCGCTCCCGCTTTGGTTACCTGAGCTTTTTTGGTTCGGTCAGCTATACCGATGCCCGCTACCGGACGCTCCGGACTGTCAGCGTCAGCGAAGGGCGGCAAACGGAAACCAACCTGCAGAATCGCCGGGTTGAAAACGCACCCGAATGGATCGGTCGGTACGGGGTCAACTACAGCCGGAAAAACCTGACGATGACCCTCCTGCTCAACCAGGTAGGGAAAGCTTACAGCGACGCCAACAATACCGAAACGCCGAGCGCCAATGGGCAGAATGGCCTCATCCCCGCCTACCGGGTCATGGACCTCTCCCTCTCCTACCGGTATCGGCAGTTCAACCTCCGTACGGGGGTGAATAACCTGACCGATGAGCGTTACTTCACCCGCCGGGCGGGCGGCTATCCCGGACCCGGCATCATGCCGGGCGACGGCCGGAACGCTTACCTGTCCATCGGCATGCGGCTGTAGCTTAAGGACTAACCAGCCATGAATCACCAAAAACGGCAACTGGTAATCACCGGTTGCCGTTTTTTTGTAACCAATTTGTCTTGAATGCTCCAAATAACAAATGACTGATTATCAGGACGATCTACCCATTCTGGTAGTACGGTCCTTAGACCCTAACAGTCTTACATAAATTTTTACAGTATTACTTTCACTTCACAGAGCTTTTATTTCATAATTTTGAGTGTCGTTCGTAAGTGAAATTACTTACGTAGTCCGTTCATTTATCATCACCAACTAGCGTGTGTATGAAGCAATCTTTAAGGATTTTAATCACCGTCTGGCTGCTGTGTATTGCCTGGAGTGCGCAGGCCCAGGAGCGCCAGATCACTGGAAAAGTGACCAGTAATGAAGACGGCAGTTCGCTGCCCGGTGTAAACGTTACCATTAAAGGTACCTCCCGGGGTACGACCACCGACGCATCTGGTTCGTACCGGATCAGCGTTCCGGATAAAACGGTGCTGGTATTCAGCTTCGTTGGTATGGTGACCCGGGAAGTCAATGTCGGAAACCAGACGGTTCTCAATGTACAGTTAAGTTCTGACGCCCGCCAGCTGGGCGAAGTAATCGTCACCGCCTTTGGTATCGAGAAAGAAAAGAAAGGGGTCGGTTTTTCCCAGGCCCAGCTCAACAATGCCGAGCTGACGGTTGCCCGGACGACCAACATCGCCAACGCCCTGAGCGGTAAGGTAGCCGGGGTTCGGGTGAGCGGTACCAATGGTATGACGGGCTCCTCCTCCAACATTCAGATCCGGGGTCTGACCACCTTTACCCAGAGCAACCAGCCTCTGTTTGTGGTCGACGGTATTCCCATCGACAACGGTGGCGGTGTATCCGGTACGGGTATGCTCGGTAACCCCAATTCCCAGACGGGTGTCTCCAACTCCAACCGGGGTATCGACATTCCCCAGGACGATATTGAAACCTTCACCATCCTGAAAGGTCCTGCCGCCGCGGCCCTGTACGGCTCCCGCGCCGCCGCCGGGGTTGTCCTGATCACGACCAAGAAAGGGAAGTATAACGCCAATAAAAAGAATACGGTACAGTACACCGGCTCGTATAACGTCCTGGAGGTAAACCGCTTCCCGGACTATCAGAACGAATACGGCCGGGGAACGTCCCTGAACGCCCAGGGCCAGCCGGTTGCGGCCTTCTACCAGCCCAACGCTGACCAGTCGAACTGGGGGCCGATCATCCGCGGTCAGAACGTGGCCAGCGCGTACGCCCTCGCCGATCGCCGCCTGTTTAACCTCCCTGATTCAGTGAAGCTGGCGGCTTACCCGAATAACCTGCGGGATATGTTCCGGCAGGGCAGCAACATGCAGCATAACATCAACTTCTCCGGCGCAACCGAAAAGACCAACTACTACTTTGCTTACGGTTTGCTGAACGAGGTTGGCTTCCTGGAAGGGAATAAACTCGATCGCCACTCCTTCACGGCCAATGCGAGCTCGCAACTCACGAACCGCCTGACGGTTGGCTCCAATATTCAGTACATCTACAACAAGTCCGACCGGAGCCAGATTGGTAACCAGTTGTCCAATCCGCTGTTCCGGGGCTGGTTCCTGCCGCGCGACTATGACCTGAAAAACGAGCCTTTCCAGCGCCCGGATGGTTCGCAGATCTACTTCAACAACAATACCGACCATCCGTACTGGACGCTTCGGAACAACCGCTATAGCGACGATCGGAGCCGTCTGATCGGTAACGTGAACGCCACCTACAAACTCACCGACTGGCTGAGCTACAACGGTCGGGTGGGAACGGATATGTTCACCGAGCGCCGCTTCACGGTTGACGCCATCGGTGCCCGCGGCCAGGCCAACCACGCGGTCCAGGGTGCTGGTGCCATCGGTAACCGGAGCATCTACCGCCAGGAAACCAGCTTCTACAACAACTTTAGCCTGAACCGGAACATCACCGACGATCTGAGCCTGAACGTGCTGGTGGGTAACGAAATCAACCTGCTCAATCAGATCGATCAGGCGGTTGTGGGGAACACCCTGGCCACCCGGGACTTCAACAACATCAACAACGCCACCAACTTTGTTCCCTACTACGAGCAGCTGCGTCGGCGGCTGATCGGGGTTTACGGCAACGTGGACCTCAAATACAAAGGCTGGGCGAACCTCTCGCTGACGGGCCGGAACGACTGGTCGTCGACCTTCAGCAAAGCCAACCGCTCCTACTTCTATCCGTCGGTTTCGGGTAGTGTGATTCTTTCGGACGCTATTTCTGCCCTGCAGGACAACCCGGACGTCCTTTCCTTTGCCAAGCTGAAAGGCGCCTGGGCCCGTGTCGGCCGTGAAGCCTTCCTGTACGCTACGGACGTTTATTTCGCCACGACGAACCCGTCGGACGGCTGGGGCACCCAGATTCAGTATCCGTTCCTGGGCCAGCAGGGTCGTTCGCTGGAGAACGCCACCGGTAACCCCAACCTCGGTCCGGAATTCACCCGGAGCTGGGAACTGGGTACGGAACTCAAGTTCTGGAACGACCGGATCGGCATTGACCTGACGCACTTCAACCAGCGGTCTACCGACATCATTCTGTCCGTACCGGTTGCTTCGGCCTCCGGCTTCACCAACGTTGCGCAGAACGCCGGTATTCTGGAATCCAGAGGTTGGGAATGGAATCTGCAGTTTACTCCCGTCCGCCGGTCAGACCTGAAGATTGACATCGCCTTCAACGGTTCGCGGATCCGGAACAACGTCATCGAACTAGCACCGGGTGTGAACAACATCTCCCTCGGGCCCTTTACCACGGCCGAAGGACGCATCCAGAAAGGTATGCCGTACGGGGTCATCTTCGCCAATACCCTGCTGCGTACGCCCCAGGGCCAGCTGGTGATCAACCCGACGACGGGTCTGCCGGTGCCCGACGGTCGCGGCGTACAGCGCGTGGGCGATCCGAACCCGATCTGGACGGGCGGGGTCGTAACCAATGTTTCCTACAAGGGTATCAACGTCAACTTCCTGTTTGACATGAAGGTGGGTGGCGACATTCTCTCGCGGGTTATCAATGACCTTCGCCGGACGGGGGTTGCCGCCGAAACAGCTGCCCTGCCGCGCTTTGACGCCAACGGCCAGCCGCTGCGGAACTACACCATCGAAGGCGTCTTCGGTACGGGTACGGACGCGGCCGGTAATGTTATCCTGACCAACCGTGAACGCCAGGCCCTGCCGGCCGGTGCCGCCCCGGTTGCCAACGACGTCGCCATTACCTCCCAGCAGTACTGGTCCAACCTGTACAGCTTCAACGTACCGGGCATGGGTGTTTTCGATGGCTCCTGGACCCGTCTCCGTGAAGCCAGCGTATCGTACTCCATTCCGAAAAAGCTCCTGGAAAGAACGCCTTTCGGGAATATCGAAATCGGTGTGAACGGCCGGAACCTGCTGCTTTGGACGAAAGTGCCGCATATCGATCCGGAAGTAAACATCGGTAGCAACCAGAACCTGCAGGGTGTCGAATTCAACACCATGCCGCAGGCTCGCACGTTCGGGGTCTTTGGCCGCCTGTCGTTTTAAGCTAATCGGATAACCAACTCATTGATTCCAAAGCATGAAAGCTTTAAAAACCATAAAACGCGTTCTTCCGGTAGCCCTCCTGCTGACGGCAGCGACCGGTTGCCAGGATTACCTGGAAGTTAACCTGAGTCCGAACCAGGCGGTTGGCTCACCGGCCAACCTGCTCCTGACGAGCATTGAAGGGACGCTGGGGTACACCATGGGCAGCGATGCGCACCGCATCAGCCTGCTCTGGGCCCAGCAGCTTGCCTCCCAGAACGGCCGTCAGACCGAATTTCACGATACCTACATCCTGCAGTCTACGGAAGTGAACACGCTCTTCCGGAGCAACTTCTACGCCGGGGTATTGGCGGATGTCGAGCAACTGCTGGCCAAGGATCCGGCGACCACCCATCCCGCCTACTTCGGAATCAGCAAGGCCATTAAAGCCTATACCTACGCCGTCGTTACGGATATGTGGGGCGACGTTCCCTTCCGGGAAGCCATCAAGGGCACGGCTAACCTCCAGCCGAAGCCGGACGCCTCCCGGGAAATCTACAACGGGCTGATCACGCTGCTGGATGAGGCCATTGCGGACCTGGGCAAAACCTCAGCCCTGACCGCACCCTCGACTGATGACTACATCTACTCGGGTAACGCCCAGCGGTGGATCCGGTTCGCCAATACGCTGAAGCTTCGGCTGTACCTGCACATGCTCAATGCCCAGGCGGTTACGAACGACGCGGTTGCCAATTTCATCCGGACGAACGAAAACAATTTCATGGCTTCGAACGCCGATGACTTCCAGCTGCGCTTCGAAAACCAGGCTAACCGCCAGAACCCGACGCACCAGTTCATCCTGTCGCGGACGGATGACATCGCCGTCAGCGCCACGATCGTCAACCTGATGAACGGCAAGCGGGACCCGCGGCGGGCGACCTACTTTACGCCTTTCCCCTTCAGCCCGGCCCGGCTGCAAACGCCGCCGACCGATTCGCTGAGCTATGTCGGCCTGGCCAATGGTACCGGTGGCGGTACGGTGCGGAACAACCTGTCCCGGCTGCACACCCACGTTCGGGGGAACGTAACGACGGCAGCTGCGGCCGTACCGGCAGGTCCGAACCTGACCGTCAGCGGTCCGGGTGCGCTGGCCTACGACGGCACGGCCCCGATTCAGATGCTGACCTTCTCGGAGTATAATTTCATCCGCGCCGAAATGGCGCTTCGCTACGCGGCTCCGGGTGAAGCCCAGCGCTTTTTCGAAGCCGGGATCACGGCTTCGCTGGCCGACGCAGGTGTAGCCGCCCAGACCACCGACTACCTGGCACGCCAGGGCCGTCTGCGGGGCACCCAGAATGACCAGCTCCGGCAGATCATCGAGGAGAAGTACGTAGCCAACTTTATGGTTGCGGTAGAACCCTGGAACGACTGGCGCCGGACGGGCTTCCCCGGCCTTTCGCGGATTCCTACGGCCGTCAACCCGGGCAACGACGGACGCGTACCCCGCGCCCTGCCGTATCCCCAGCAGGAGGTGGACGCCAATCCGAACCTGAAGCAGCGCGCGAACCTCAGCGAGCGCCCGGTATTCTGGGACACCCGGACCACCGGGCCGCAATAAGCAGCAATTGATTCTTCATAGTTTACAACCAAAAAGCCGTTCCCAGGTTGAGGAACGGCTTTTTTTGGTCCTTAGACAAGAGACATTAGACAATAGAGTGGCGACCAGTGGCAAGGGACGCTGACAGCTTCCTTCACCCTATTTTCATGGCATTACCTTTTGTCTATCATCGATTGCCTTTACCTCAATACTCATGAGGAAGCGCTACGTTCACCGCTTCCTGCACGGGAAGCCCCTGCCGGTTCATCTGCTCAATGAACGGATCCGGATCGAGTTCTTCGCAATTCCAGACGCCGGGTTTCATCCAGATGCCTTTTAGCATCAGCATCGCCCCGATCATGGCCGGTACGCCCGTGGTGTAGCTCACTGCCTGCCCGCGTACTTCCCGGTAGGTTTCGGCATGGTCGCAATTGTTCCAGATGAAATAAGTCTTTTCCTGGCCGTCCTTGATGCCTTTGATCTGGCAGCCAATGGAGGTCTGGCCGGTGTAGTTTTCCCCCAGGGTGTCGGGCGCCGGTAGGACCGCCTTCAGGAATTCCAGCGGCACGATGTCCATTCCCTGAAACTGGATGGGCTTGATGCTGGTCATACCGACGTTTTCCAGGACCTGCAGGTGGGTAATGTACTGCTGGCCGAAGGTCATCCAGAAACGCGCCCGCTTCAGGGTCGGGAAGTTTTTCACCAGCGACTCGAGTTCCTCGTGGTAGAGGACGTACGACTCGCGCGGTCCGATACCCGGATAGTCGATCGGTTTGTGAATGGACATGGCCGGAATTTCCACCCATTCCCCGTTTTCCCAGTACCGACCCGGCTGGGTAATTTCCCGGATGTTGATCTCGGGGTTAAAGTTGGTGGCAAACGCTTTGCCGTGGTTGCCCGCGTTGCAGTCGACGATGTCCAGAAAATGCATCTCGTCGAAGTGGTGCTTGGCCGCGTAGGCGGTGAAAACCTGGGTGGCACCCGGGTCGAAGCCGCAGCCCAGCAGGGCCATGATGCCCGCCTTTTCAAACCGCTCCTTATACGCCCACTGCCAGCTATATTCAAATTTGGCGACGTCTTTGGGCTCGTAATTGGCCGTATCCAGGTAATGAACGCCGGTTTCCAGACAGGCATCCATGATGGGAAGATCCTGGTACGGCAGGGCTACATTGATGACCAGCACCGGCTGAAACCGCTTGATCAGCATGACCAGCTCAGCCACGATGTCCGCATCGACCTGCGCCGTCTGGATCGTTACGCCGTGCATCTCCTTAATTTCAGCGGCGATACGATCACATTTGGCGACAGTCCGGCTGGCCAGCATGATGTCGGTAAAAACGTCGGCATTCATCGCACACTTGTGCGCTACGACACTACCGACCCCACCGGCCCCAATAATCAGCACTTTTGCCATGTTTCAGATTTCGTGATAAAAGTTGAGATAGACCGGAAACCCGCTTCCGGCTACCTAAATCAAACAGCGGTGCAAAGATAGAAACACCCCACCGCCCGCGCGACCGTACCGCTAAAAAAGATTATGCGGGCGCACCCAAAACAATTTTGGGGTGGATGCTTTCCCCATTCCGCGATTAGTATATTTGTTTAGTAGACACACCTAACGAAACCTAGCGCCATGAAAATCAGCTCATCTACCGGATCATTTGAACTTCGCATTCAGGGATACGGCCCCAAGGAAATCCATGGACGGGAACGGCACAGCCTCTTGTGCGAGTTGTCGACGCAGCGGGAAGAACGAACGTTCATCCAGCAGACGCCCCTGAAAACCTGGGAAATCAACCGCCTCCTGAACGGTCTTCGGCTGCTGAGCAAACGGGTGGTCACTCACCAGACCCTGACGCTGGCGCAGCCGGGTGTGTCGGTCAACGCCCGGGCGCTACCGGACCAGCAGTACCAGGTCCTGATTCTGCTCACCAACCCACAGACGCCCTCCTGGTACCCCTATCCCGAGTCGGGCTGCCTGATGGATGCGACCCTGTCCCGGCAGCAGCTGAAAGAAGCCATTAAAGATCTTTCGCGCCAGCTGGCATCCCTGGCGACCCCTTTACCGGCCTCAACCAAATAAATACAGGAACCTAACGGGTGTTCTTTCTGTATATACGTATATTTATCTCCGTTCAAACCTTTAACCCAGCCTTAAATCCTGATCACAAGCGCCACTCTATCGATCTTCTATTGATTCAGGCCCTTTTTTTCACGCTTTATAGCCGGTCGACCAATGATCTTAAAAGGGCACCATAGTTCGTTCGAATTGAATCTGCTGGATTATGAATATGATCCGGAAGAGCCCCTCGACGCGGATCGGAACCGGCTGCTGATAAGCCTGCGCACCCGCTGGCTGCGGCATCAGACTACGTTGACCATTCCCATTCTGCTAACCTGGGAAGTTAATCTCCTGGTGAAGTGGATGCGGTTTATCGCCCGAACGGGCCATCCCCTGCCTCCCCTGTCCTTTACCGAACCCTGCCTGACGTTTCAGTGCCTGTCGGTCGGGACCGGTGATCTATTGCTGCAAATCAAGCTCGATTGCGAAGCTTCGCCGTATTGGCATACCGATCTCTCCTCTTCCTTCTGGCTGCCCGTTACCCCATCGCGGGACGAACTCCTCAAAGCGGCCACCAGCCTGGAAGAACAATTCTGCCGGTTTCCCGTCCGGGTCTAACCGAAATCTTTTTTGCCTATTTTTCTTTTTTGGTCACATAAAAAACCAAAAGAACTATTTTTGGGCATTTTCCACTTAGTATACGTATCTCAACTGTAAATCTCTTTCTTCTATCCCACCCGGCTGGCCGTGTCTGGTCGGGTAGTGATTTATTTCCATGAAACAAGTAAAGAAACGGAACCGGCAGATGACCATGGAGCGCATTCTTTGGGCGCTCGGTGAAGTAATTTCCGAACGCGGTGCAGAACGTTCGGGGATTAATGCGGTAGCGGAGAAAGCCGGTGTGAATAAAGTATTGATATACCGCTACTTCGGTGGCTACGAAGGCCTGATGCAGCAATTCGTGCAACGCGGGCAGTTCCTGGCTTTATACAATGAGCAGTACGTCCAGAACCATCCGGATCCAACCAACCCGGAAGACCGGCACCGCATCTGGTCCGATTACATGATCGGTTTACTTCGTGAGCTGAAAACCCGGAAACCTTCCCAGGAGGTACTAAAGTGGGAGCTGGCTAACCATGCCTCGGAACTGAGCCGCCAGTTATCGGATACGCGGAATGAATCTTTCCAGAAGCTGATTCGCCAGCTGGCCCCCGAGGATGATTGTGATCCGGTTGCCGTAACGGCCGTGATGTTATCGGCCATTACGTTCCTGGTCCTGCAATCGCAGCACCACTTCCGGTTTATCGACATCGACCTGGATACGGAAGAAGGCTGGCAGCGCATCGAACGGGCCATCGACCGGATCTACGGCAGCCTCAGCCAATCGATGAGGCCGCAACCGGCCAATCACTGAGCAGGAGAAGCTAAACAAAAAGGCCCGGCAAGTACACCGGGCCTTTTTGTTTTCAGGGATTCATGAGGGCTTCAATCTCGTCGGCCTCCAGCGGAATAGAAGCCATCAGGTCCAGGTTTCCGTCCTCGGTAATCAGGATGTTATTTTCCAGCCGGATTCCCAGCCCTTCCTCCCGGATGTAGATGCCCGGCTCGCAGGTAAAGACCATCCCGGCGGCAAACGGACGGTATTTGTTCCCGACATCGTGCACGTCGAGGCCCAGAAAATGAGATGTCCCGTGCATGAAGTACTTCTTGTACAGGGGAGCCTCCGGATCCTGTTTGGCCACCGCCTGGCGGTCCAGCAGGCCCAGGCCGATGAGTTCTGACTCCATGATCCGGCCCACCTCCCGGTGATAATCATCCCAGAGATTGCCCGCGACCAGCAGTTTTTTCGCTTCTTCCATCACGCGGTGGACGGCCTGGTAGACCTGCTTCTGCCGCGGGGTAAACCGGCCGCTCACGGGCAGACAGCGCGTCAGATCGGCATTGTAGTTTCCGTATTCGGCCGCTACATCCAGCAGGATCACCTCACCGGCCTGGCATTGGCGGTTATTGGCTACATAATGCAGCACACAGGCATTAGCGCCAGAAGCAATAATGGGCTCATAGGCAAAACCGCGCGACCGCTGGCGAACAAATTCGTGCAGGAGCTCCGCCTGAATCTCGTACTCCCACACTCCCGGTTTCACAAACGGCAGTAAACGGCGGAAGCCGTCTTCGGTAATCCGGATGGCCTCCTTCAATTGGGTGATTTCTTCTGGCTGCTTAATGGCCCGCAACCGGTGCATCAGCGGTGCCAGCCGTTCCAGGCGGTGCAGCGGGTAGCGTTCCCGGAACTGGCGCACGTAGCGGCTTTCCCGGCTTTCGACTTCCGAGCCGTTGCGGGTATGTTCGTTGGTGTTGAGGTAGACCTGATCGGCCTCGAAAACCAGGTTAATAAAGACGGTTTCCAGCTGGTGAGTCCAGAAAATCTGGCTCTGGGGAATGCCCGTGAGCTGGGAGGCCTCCGCCTTGGTCAGTTTATGGCCCTCCCAGATTTCGATGAGCTCGCTGGTCTCCCGGAGGAAGAGCAGTTCACGAAGTTTTTCGTCCGGATGATCAGGAAATAAAACCAGCATCGTCTCCTCCTGATCGACTCCCGAGAGGTATAACAGGTCGCTATTCTGCCGAAAACCCATCGTACCGTCCGCGTTGGTAGGCATGATGTCGTTGGCGTTCAGAATGACCAGGGATTTGGGCAGCAGTAATTCCGCCAGACGCTGGCGGTTCCGAATGAACAATTCGGCTGAAATCGGAGTATAGCGCATAAGGATCAGCAGGTTTGGTCCTGCCCGCATCGGTTGGGAACAATCAGCACGGTAATTTCCAGAAACAGGTTTCGGAAAGCCCGCATAATTTGGATACTTTAAGGCTTAAAATTGATTCTTTTGCCAGAATGAAAAAAGCAATTGCCTTGTTTTTCGGGATGTCGTTCGGGCTGGTATGTGCCAGCCAGGCGCAGTCGAAGTACTGGATTGTCCTGAAAGACAAACCCTTGACCGCTTCGCCTTGTCTTTCACCCACCTCCCTGGCCGACCGCCAGCAGCGAGGATTAGCCGTCGATGCGTCGGACTTACCCCTGGACCGCACCTACCTCGATGCGCTTACCCAACAAGGCATTCGTCCCCTGAACCGCTCCCGCTGGCTCAATGCCGTTTCGGCCGAGCTGACCGATAACCAGCTCGCGGCGGTCCGGCAGCTGCCCTTCGTGGCGGAACTTCGTCCGATCGATCCGCGGATCGTCATTCAGTCGGTGGCTCCGGTCAACCGCACCCTGTTGGCCCCGGTTATGACCCAGATTCAGGCTGAGGTGTTTGCCAATGCGGGTCTTTCGGCCAAAAACATCACCATCGGCGTGATCGATGCGGGCTTTTTCGCCGCCGACTCCGCCAGCCCCCTGAAGCATATTTTCCGACGCAACGGCGTGCGGGCCGTCCGCGACTACGTCAGCCGCAACCGCCCCCGCAAGAACTACTTCAATACGCTGGAGACCATGTCCGATACGCACGGCACGGAGGTTCTGGCGGCCATTGCCGGGGTTGATCCGGGGGAAAACATTCAGTACGGCCTCGCTACCGATGCCACCTTCTACCTGGCCCGGACGGACCACGGGGGCCGGGAATTCCGGGGCGAGGAAGACAACTGGATTTCGGCCATGGAGTGGATGGACAGCCTCGGCGTCCGGATCATCAACACCTCCCTGGGCTACGCCAAAGGGTTTACCGATCCGAAGGAAAACTACAAGCCGGATCAGATGGACGGGCAAACCAGCCTGATCAGTAAGGCGGCCCAAATGGCGGCGGACAAGAAAGGCATCCTGATCATCGTTTCGGCCGGTAACGAAGGCGACGACCGTACCTGGCGAATCATCTCCACCCCGGCTGATGCCCAGGGCGTCCTGGCGGTCGGAGCCACCAACCACAAGGTCTGGAGCCGAATCGGCTACAGCAGCATTGGCCCCGAATTCCTGCCCTACCTGAAGCCGAACGTTTCCTGCTTCTCGCTGTACGGCACTTCGCTTTCGGCCCCGGTCGTAACTGGTTTTGCCGCCTGCCTCATGCAGGCCAACCCGAAGCTGACCAATAAAGAACTCATCGCGATCATCGAAAAATCATCGCACCTCTATCCCTTCGGCAATAATTTCGTGGGATACGGTGTACCTCAGGCATCCCGGGCGCTGGCCCTGGCCCGCGGCGAGGTTCTGTCGCCCACGGCCCGTACCGTGAAAGCCACCGGCAACACCTATACGCTGAAGCTGGAGGACACGCCCGAACCCGTGGTAGCCGTCTTCCACAAAAAAGACGAAACCCACGTGCTCAACCAGGAGGCCGTCCGCCCCAGCAACGGCAAAATCACCCTGACCCGCTCTCCCCAGGTGAAGCAGACGACTGTGGATTTGAAGCGCGAGGTGATTGAGGTAGTTTGGGAATAAGCCTGACAAAGGTGCAACATCACAAAGTCGCAAAGTGGCTCATTGCAAGCCTGCTTTGCGACTTTGTCATGTTACTACTTTATAACGGTGCCTCTCAGTAATACGCCCCTTTCGTAAGGTAGTTTCCCACGTAATCCGCAATGCCTTCTTCCAAGGTGTGGAAGGGCTTGGTATAGCCAATCGAGCGAAGTTTGCTCATGCTGGCCTGGGTGAAGTACTGGTACTTATCGCGGATATCCTCGGGGGTATCGATGTAGTCGATGCGGGGTTCGAGGTTCAGGGCGTGAAAGGTATTGGTCGCCAGATCGAGGAAAGTGCGGGCTTTTCCACTGCCGAGGTTGTAGATGCCCGAATTGCGGCGGTGGTGCATCAGAAAGAGACAAACGTCAATTACGTCCTTCACGTACACGAAATCCCGCATCTGTTCGCCGTCGCGGAAATTAGGGTGAGGCGAGCGGAAAAGCTTCATCTGCCCGCATTCGGCAATCTGCCGGTGCGCGTGGAAGATGACCGAAGCCATGCGGCCCTTGTGGTATTCGTTGGGCCCGTAGACGTTGAAGAACTTCAGCCCTGCCCAGAAAAACGGCTTCTTTTCCTGTTCCAGCACCCAGATATCGAACTCGTTCTTGGAATCGCCGTAGGGGTTCAGCGGCTTCAGGTCCGGAATCAGCTGCTCGTTATCGTCGTAGCCCAGTTCGCCAAGGCCATAAGTGGCCGCCGAGGAGGCATAAACCAGCGGAATCTGGTACTCAATGCATTTCTGCCAGATCTTCTTGGAATAGTTGAGGTTCAGTCGGTCAAAAATGCGCCGGTCGAATTCGGTCGTATCGGTCCGTGCTCCAATGTGGAATAGAAATTCAACTTCGTGGTAGTTCTGGTCCAGCCAGTCGAAGAAATCTTCCCGATCGACGCGCTCCTGGATTCGCTTTCCTTCCAGGTTGGGCAGCTTTTCGGTCATGGAGAAGTCATCGACGGCAACGATAAAGTTGAAATTTTCCTGATTGAGTCGGGTAATTAAACAACTTCCGATAAAGCCGGCGGCACCCGTAACGATGATCATAGAAGGTAATTGTTGTACGTATGTCGTTATTGGGTTCTGGGATCGCAGATGAAGATGAGGAGTCAGTTGACAAACAGGGTGTAAAATTAGAAGAATCTTCGGGAGGAATCCATCCACGTTTTCACGAAAAAATAAGATTATTCCAAGTTTAGCCCGTTTAAGGCGCTACCGCAGCGGCTGCCCATTCCCAATCACCGGCCGGGAACCAACCGACTTAAAATCAGATTTCTTAAACCGGGTCTTTGCCCGTACTTTTGCGGAGCAAATTAGGGAACGACCGATTGGGGTATGGTATACGTAACGAGAAAGGAACACTTCAACGCTGCCCACCGGCTTTACAACCCGGCCTGGACGGAAGAGAAGAATAAGGAAGTGTTTGGACCCTGCGCCAACATCAACTGGCACGGGCATAATTTTGAATTGATTGTCACCGTAAAAGGTGAACCAAACCCGGAAACGGGCTTTGTCATTGATCTGAAGCAGCTGGGCGATATCATCAAGCAGGAGGTCGTCGACAAGGTCGACCACAAGAACCTGAATATCGATGTGGACTTTATGCAGGGCAAAATGGCTTCCTGCGAAATCTTTGTGATGGAAATCTGGCGCATCCTCGAACGCGCGCTCGGCCAGGTTACCGAAGCCCGTCTCCACCACATCCGCCTCGTCGAGACGCCGAAGAATTACGTGGATTATTACGGGGAATGAAAAAAAAGTCGTCAGTCGACAGTCGGGCAGTCGTCAGTCAAGCTCTGCCAATTAGATTGCAATTTGGCGAAGCTAGACTGACGACTGACCGACTGTCGACTGACGACTTAATTATTACCCTTCCGACTTCTTATACTCCTCAAACGACCGAAGGCTGATCACCGGCAGTTGCTCCTTCTGGAGACGGTCCATGAAGGCTTTGTACCGGGTGTTTTTGAGGGTTTCCAGCTGACCCGAAGCTTCGTTCAGCTGATTTTCCAGGACTTTCAGGTTTTCCAGCTGGGCGGTCGACGGGCGACCGTGGTAGCCAGCCACTTCGCTGTAGAGCGAGGCAATCTTCTCCCGGAGCCGGGGTTCGGCCGTCCCGACATAGTTATCGCCCTTCGTCACCACCAGCTTTTCCTTCAGCGCGTCCAGCTCCTTCAACAGGGGCTCCGCCGCTTTTTTCAGCTTAGCCTGCTGCTTCACGCGTTCGTCGGTTCCGTCGCGAAGGGCATCCACCTGATCGACCAGCCAGCCCAGCTGCTCCGACAGGCCGTAGAGTTTCATGGTCGCATTTTGCTGCGCAACCCGGTCGTCGGCGGAGTGAATGGAATTGGGGTCAGCTTTCAGCTGGATTTTGGATTCGTACACCGTACTGCCTTTCGTGAGCTTCACCAGATACGTTCCTTCCGGCAGGCGGGGCGAGGTAAAGCCGCCCAACGCAAAGGTTTTGCCTTTAGCCACCTTGGGCGGCTTCAGGCGGTAATTCCATTCGACGATGTTGATGCCCTTGGCCTTGCCCGGCGTCAGGTCAGCAACCCGCTCACCCTTCTCGTTCAGAATCTCCATGGTCATCTTCCCGAAGGTATGCCGGTTTTTGAGGTAATACACCACCTTCGCCGAACGGCTGGGGTTCTCCCCGACAAATTCCCCGGCATCGCCTCCCTCGGCAAACGGCGCCTGGTCGCTCATCAGGGTCGGGCCGGTTTCGAAGAAGTGGACATCCCTGGCGACCATGGCGGGCGTGATCTGCCGCAGCGGGCTGATGTCATCGATGATCAGGATGCCCCGGCCGTGGGTCGCCAGCACCAGATCGTGCTCCTCGGGATGGATCGCCATGTAATGCACCGCTACCGGAGGCATGTTGTTTTTGAAGGCCGACCAGTTCTGCCCGCCATCGACCGTAACGAACAGGCCCATTTCGGTCCCCAGGAAAAGCAGATTCGGGTTTACCAAGTCTTCTTTCAGGTGGCGCGCGAAGCCCTGGATATCAGCCGTAGTGATGGACTTCCAGCTTTTGCCCAAATCGGTAGTTTTATAGACATAGGGCTTCATGTCGTTCTGGGTGTGCCCCTCGAAAACCACGTAGCAGGTATTTTTGTCGAACCGGCTCGGCTCCACGTGGTAAGCCCAGGTGAATTTGGGAAGGCCCGGTACGTTCGCCACGACGTTCGTCCAGGTTTTCCCGCCATTGGTCGTTACCTGCACGTTCCCATCGTCGGTTCCGACCCAGATCACGTTTTCGTCCAGGGGCGATTCAGCCACACTGAAGATGGTACAGTGATTTTCGGCTCCGGAATTATCGGTGCTCAGGCCACCGGAATTTTCCTGGGACTGCTTGGCAGGATCGTTGGTCGTCAGGTCCGGCGAGATTTTGGTCCAGGACTCACCCATGTCGTCCGACCGGTGCAGAAACTGGCTGCCCACGTAGATCCGGTCGGGTTTGTGGGGGCTCAGCTGGAGCGCAGCGTTCCAGTTAAAGCGCAGTTTCGGGTCGCCCGCATCGGCGTAAGGCTTGATGATCTTGGGTTGCCGCCGCTCGGTATCGTACCGCCAGATGTATTCAGCGCCCTGCATTTCGGAGTAAACGATGTTGGCTTTGGTCGGATGGCGATAGACGCGGAAGCCGTCTCCCTGCCCGACCGAAAACCAGTCGCGGTTTTCAATGCCGCCGGGGCTGTCCGACGGCCCGTACCAGGAACCGTTGTCCTGCAGACCACCGTAAATTTTGTAGGGCTTGCTATTGTCCAGGCTCACCTGGTAGAACTGCGAAAGCGGCAGGCCTTTGACCATGTCAAAGACGTTTCCCCCATCGTAGGAGCGGTAAACGCCCCCGTCGGTTGCCACCGTCAGCATGTTCGAGTTCTGAATGTCGAACCAGATGTCGTGGATATCCGAGTGCATGTACCCCAGCCCCCGGAAGGTTTTCCCGCCGTCGCGGCTGATCGAGCCCGACAGGCCCGCTTTGCAGAGTATATCCGGATTGCGCGGGTCGACCACGATGCGTGAGAAATAAAACGGCCGGACGGTCAGCTCAAAGTCCCCGTTGGTCCGTTTCCAGCTCGCTCCCGCGTCCTCGGAACGGTAAAGCCCTTTGGTATCGTCCGTCTCGGATTCGATAACCGAATAGAGAATCTTTGGATTGGAGGGGGCAATCGCCACGGCGATACGGCCCAGCTTTCCGGCCGGAAATCCGTTATGAATTTTCGCCCAGGTTTTTCCGGCATCGGTCGATTTGTACAGTGCGCTTTTCGGCCCGCCTGAGTTAAACGACCAGGCCGTCCGCCGAAACTCCCAGAACGAAGCGTACAGTGTATTGGGATTCTGGGGGTCCATGGCCAGATCCGCGCAACCCGTGTTTTCGTCCACGTACAGGATCTTTTCCCAGGTTTTCCCGCCATCGGTGGTCTTGTAAACACCCCGGTCGGGACCTGTGCCCCAGAGCGGTCCGAGGGCGGCCACGTATACGGTATTCGGATTTTTGGGGTCCACCTTCACGGCGCTGATCCGCTCGGTTTTTTCCAGACCCATGCGGGTCCAGTTCTGGCCTCCGTCGGTCGTTTTGTAGACGCCGTCGCCGATGGTTACACTGTTCCGTGTCCAGCATTCGCCCGTACCGGCCCAGACGACCTGATCCGGCTGGCTGGGGTCGATGGCCAGGGCACCGATGGACTGAATGTGCTTATCAAAGACCGGCTTATAGGTAACACCGCCGTCGGTCGACTTCCAGACGCCGCCCCCGGCTGCACCCACGTACAGGACGCGGGAATCCAAAGGATGCCCTTCAATGTCGGAAACGCGTCCGCTCATCAGGGCCGGTCCGATATGGCGGGCCCGCAGGGCACCGAACAGTTCGTCGCCTTTCAGCGGGATGGCATCCTGGGCGAAGGCGGCAGACGTCAGAAAAAGGTTAAACAGGCTTGAGTAGAGTATTTTTTTCATACATGCTCTGGGGAAAGGTCATAAAAAAGGCCGGCCTGGTGCCAGCCTTTTCGTTACCGGTTCGGGATCAGCCCTGCGGGAAGGCAAAGGATTTCTCGTCGATCGTCAGGTTCGTTTCCACCTTTTCCAGCGCCAGGGAAGCCGCCGTCTGCCCGTTCATTTTGATGGTCAGGGTCATCGGAACAAAGATTCCGTTCATTTCCTGGTAGTCGCTCATGTACTCTTCGGTGGTTACGCCTTTCATCTGGCCTTTCTTCCCGACCGAACGCCGCATGATGGGCACGTTATCGGCCACGCTGAAGAAGTAGTAGCTGACGTTTTCCTCGCTCTTGCCGTCCACCTTCACCGGCTTGCGGGTCAGTTTAATCTTGTGGCATTCCGTGCCTTCGATGGTTTCTTTCCCTTCGAGTTCGGCTTTAAAGCCTTTCGCCTTGTAATCCAGGAACGGATCTTCCATCTGAGCCTCTTCTTTCATGTTCTCCGAATCTTCCCCTTCCATCTTTTCGGGTTTCATCGTCATGAAATTGGTCGACCAGCCGGTCTGCCCGTCGAAGGCCTGCTGGACGATCTCTTTCCCCTGGAAATTAATCACCATTTTCATTTTGTTGGGTGAGGAAGCGTACACGACCACCGGCAATTCCATGCCCTGGGTTTTGATTTTCCCGGTCGATTTCATGCTTTTAAGGGCTTTCCACTTATCCTTCCCCCCGATTTGGGCAAAGTACTTGTCCACGATTTCGTCGACCGACTGCGCATAGGCACCAGCGCTCAGCAGGCAGACAAACAGGGTGAGGAGTAAACGTGCATTCCGGATCATACGAACGTTAGTTTGGTTATTTAGTCAGTTTAGATTCGATATTACGCAACCTTTTTGTAAGAATAAACTACTGGCTGACGGGACTTTTAAGAACGGACAGATTACCGGTATAAGCGGTCCGTTCGCGGCGATTCCTGTGTACTTTTGTGGCAGCGACGATTTCGGACGAAGGAAGTCGTCTTTCTGGCGATGACATATTACCTGATAGCCGGCGAACGGTCCGGCGATTTACACGGGGGCAACCTCATCCGGGCCATTTACCGGCACGATCCGGCGGCCCGGTTCCGGGCCTGGGGCGGCGAACAGATGGAAGCGGCCGGGGCCACCCTGGTCCGCCATTACCGCGAAATGGCTTTCATGGGCTTCTGGGAGGTCGTTCAGAACCTGGGGGCGATCCGGCGCAATTTTCGCGACTGCGAACGGGATTTGCTCGAAACCCGGCCGGACGTACTGATTCTCATTGATTACGCCGGCTTCAACCTGCGGATGGCCCGCTTCGCCAAGCGCCACGGAATCCGGGTGTTCTATTACATTTCGCCCAAAGTCTGGGCCTGGAACCAGAAACGGGCCCTGAAGATCAAAGCGACCGTCGACCGGCTGTTTGTCATCCTGCCCTTTGAGGTCGATTTTTTCGCCCGGTACGACTACCAGGTCGATTACATTGGCAATCCGCTGATGGATGCCATTGCCGATTTTCAGCCCGAGGCGGGGTTCAGGGATCAGTTTACCAAACCCGTGATCGCCCTCCTGCCCGGGAGCCGAAAGCAGGAAGTGGAAGGCATGCTCCCGACGATGCTGGCCGTATCCCGGCAGTTTCCTGCTTACCAGTTTGTCGTCGCGGGCGTCAGTAACCTGCCCGAAGCGCTGTACCGCCAGCACTTGCAGGCTTACCCGGACATTCCGGTGGTTACCGACCAGGCCTATGACCTGCTGGCCGCGGCCGAAGCAGCCCTGGTTACGTCCGGTACTGCTACGCTCGAAACCGCCCTGCTGAACGTGCCGCAGGTGGTTTGCTACCGGACGGCCTGGCTCTCCTACCAGATCGCCAGGCGGCTGATCGCGGTTCCCTTTATCTCGCTGGTGAACCTGATCGCCGGGAAGAAAGCGGTAACGGAACTGATTCAGGAGGCGCTGGATCCCCGGCAGGCCGCCGCGGAGCTGGCCCGCATCCTGCCCGGCGCCCCGGACCGGGACCAACAACTGGCGGACTATGAGGCCTTGCGGGAAAAAGTAGGAGGTCCCGGCGCTTCCGAACGGGCCGGGGAGAAAATGGTAGCTTACCTACGCGAGCAGCCAGTCAGGCAATAACCCCGCCCTCTTCGTACTTCCGGAGCCAGTCTTTATGCGGGCCCTGGATGGTCCGGTAGAACTCGTAGATGGTGATCATGTCCTTTTCGTACTCACCGGTCGGGAAGAAGGGATCCCGAAAGACCACGGCTTTACGGGGATAGTCGAATCCGACCAGGACCAGCGGCACCTTCGCCTTCAGCGCCATGTAATAAAAGCCGGTTTTCAGCCTGCTGACGTTTCCGCGGGTTCCTTCCGGGGCGACGGCAATGTGCAGCTGGTCGTGTTCCTGAAATACCTCCGCTACGGCATCGACCAGGTTACTGGAGCGGTGGCGGTTCACCGGCACGCCCCCAAGACCGCGGAAAAACCAGTCCGAATACCAGGCAAAGAGTTCCTTTTTGGCCAGGTACTGGATTTCCTTCCGAATCAGAGCCCGGACGCCAATCCCGACCAGAAAGTCCCAATTCGAATTATGGGGAGCCACTACCCAAATGGCTTTGGGCAGCGTCGTAATCCGGCCGATGGTTTTCCACCCAGCCAGCTTATAAAGCCAGGCAGCCAGTGCAGTAAACATGTTGTTTCAGTATCAGTACGGTAGGTTAACGCAAGAAATTCAAACTTAGTAAAACTTCCGTTGAGACTTGGTGGCAGGAGGCTTCAGTCATCAGTCTTCAGTCTTCAATCATAAGTCGTCAGTCATCAGTCGTCAGTCATCAGTCATTGACTCTAATCGCTTGTCCCTAACTAAGCAAAAATAAATGGCTTAGGACTGAAGCAGAGCACAAACACCAGCAGCGCCAGCCAGCCCAGAATCTGCCGCCCCGGCCCCAGGGGTTCGTCTTCTTCCGTATCGGGATGGTGAATTCCCAGGAAGCGACCCAGGACCAGAATGAACAACAGGAACCCGGCGTAGCCTTCCCAGTCCGGGCGAAGGTAACTGGTGACCAACTGCCCGGTGACGATGGCAAGCGCGATCAGCAGGGCCGTCATTCGGCTTTCTGTCAGCCGCTGGCAACTTAGGTACAGGACGAATACGTAAAACGCCAGTTTTCCCAGCTCACTCAGGAACAGCTCATCATTCCCCTGCGCGAAGTCGGAAGGCTTGAACAGGCCCAGGCCCGCGTAAAAGACAAAACCCACAAACAGCACCGGCGCCACCACCCGAAACGCCCGCCGGCCGATCAGCCCGTAGAGGATATGACCGCCGTCGAGCTGGCCAATCGGAATGAGGTTCAGGGAGGTGAAAAACAAGGCAAAATACCCCGCGAGCAGGTATGGGTAATGGATCATTTCATAGGGATGCGGCAGGAGCGCCGGATCGGCTACGTAGGTTTTGAAAAACCAGAAAATCAGGTTGTCGCCCAGCTGGAAAAGGCTCTCCGGCGGCAGATTCCGGTAGGCATACTGGCCGAAAGCCAGACCATACTGCCGGTATTCGGGGTGAATAGTGAAAATATGCTCCGGCGGAGGCAGGTGGGTGAACCCGTACCAGAGCACGCCCAGGGCCGCCACGAAACCCGCCAGCGGCCCGGCAATGCCGATATCGAAATACGTTTTTCGGCTGCTGATGTAGTCCTTGATCCGGATAAAGGCGCCCAGCGTACCCAGGCTCTGCCCCAGCCCGAACCAGAGAGGGATGTAATACGGCAGCGTCACCTGCACCCGTTTGAGGCGGGCGGTGATGTAGTGGCCGAATTCGTGTATCGTCAGGATGCCCAGAAACGGCAGCGAATAGTGCAATCCGGCAAAAATAGCCGGCCAGCTAAGGCCATTGACCGGGTCGATAACCAGGCGACCCGACATCCACTCGGCGCCTGCCAGCGTGGTACTGATCAGGGTGAGGATAAAGAGACCCAGCTGAATCAGCCGGGTCCGGGTGCGGGGTGTCATCATGTGCGTCGCTTAAGCGCCTGCCGAGCCTTATTCCTGCAGGTAATCCATAATTGTCAGCGGCGGCTGAACCTGAACGGCTATAATGCCCTGCGTGGCAGCGGCCTGGATATTGGCGGCGTTATCGTCGAGGAAAACCGTTTCTTCGGCCACCAGTCCGGCATCCTCCAGCACATGCCGGTAGATGTCGGGCGAGGGCTTCATGAGGTTGATTTCGAAGGAATAATAGACCTTCTCAAACAGCTCGTGGAGCGTCGGCAGGCCGGTCAGTTTCTTGAGTTTCTTGTTCACCTCCCGGATGTGGATGGAACTCGTGTTGCTGAGCAGGAAGAGGCGATACCGGCCTTTCAGTTCCTGAATGCGCCGGATCCGTTCCAGCGGCAGCTCCAGTAGCAGGGTATTCCAGGCTTCGTCGATGACCTCATCGGCCCAGTCGGCATTGTTCAGAATTTTCCGAACGTGATCCCGGAAGCCCGTATCGTCGACCAGCCCCGTTTCAAACTGCTGAAAGACCTGGTGTTCCCGAAACAGAATCTGCACCTGCTCCACGGTCAGGCCCGAAAGCCGCGCAAACGAAAGGGCCGTCAGGCCCGGATTGATCGGGATGATGACATCGCCCAGGTCGAAAATGATATTCTTAATGCCGGGTTTGAGTACTGAAGCCATACCGGTTTACCGCAAAGGTCTAGAGGGTTATACTTGTCGACATTATTCCAGCACCACGCCCATCGAGCAGAATTTCTCAATCCGCTGGTTGATCCGCTCTTCCGGGCTAAGGGCCGAAAGCTCCGCCAGGGTTTGGAGGACGAATTCCTTCAGGGTCTGGGCCATTCCGGCATGGTCGTTATGGGCGCCGCCTTCGGGCTCGGGAATGATGCCGTCGATCAGGCCGTGCTTTACCATATCGGTGGCGGTGAGCTTCAGGGCCTCGGCAGCCTGCTCCTTAAAGTTCCAGCTGCGCCACAGAATGGACGAACAGGACTCGGGGGAAATAACCGAATACCAGGTATTTTCGAGCATGAAGACGCGGTCGCCGATGGCGATACCGAGTGCGCCTCCCGAGGCTCCTTCCCCGATGATGACGCAGATCACCGGCACTTTCAGGAGAAACATCTCCTTCAGGTTCCGCGCAATGGCTTCCCCCTGGCCGCGCTCTTCGGCTTCCAGGCCCGGGAATGCGCCCGGTGTATCGATCAGCGTAATGATGGGCTTATTGAACTTCTCGGCCAGTTTCATCAGCCGGAGTGCTTTTCGGTAGCCTTCGGGATTAGCCATTCCGAAGTTTCGCTGCTGGCGCTGCTTGGTATTACGGCCTTTCTGCTGTCCGATGATCATGACGGTCTGCCCGTCGATCTCGCAGAAACCACCTACCATGGCCGGATCGTCGCGGACCGTCCGGTCACCGTGCAATTCAATGAACTGGTCGCACATCCGCTCGATATAATCCAGCGTGTAGGGGCGATCCGGGTGACGGGACAGTTGTACGCGCTGCCAGCGGGTTAGGTTGTCAAAAATTTCGTGGCGGAGTTTATCGATGCTGACTTCCAGCGAGACGACAGCTTCGCTAACGTCTACGTTGTTACTCTCCGCCAATTTTTTCATATCAACCAATCTTGCTTCCAGGTCAGCGATGGGTTTCTCAAAATCCAGGTACGTCCTCATTCAAAAAGAAGTCATCAGTCGTCAGTCTATCAGTCAACAGTCTTCAGTCGACCATTTCGGTCAGTCGTGGCTTAGCGCAGTTTGTCTCCAGCCCTGAATGGCTACTGGCAATTTGTGCCGGAATAGCGAACAACGAACGGACTGACGACTGATGGCTGACCGACTGACGACTATAAGTTAATGCGGCAAAGTTAAGCGAAAATTCCAACCTGCCTACAACTCGTAAGTCTGGCCTTTCTTGGGGATTTCCACGTTGGGATAGCCTTCTTCCCGCAGGGTTTCCTGGAAGGCGGTCATGCTGGCGTATTCCCCGTGTACCAGGAAAACATGCTTCAGTTTTCCGGGCGACTGCTGCTTCACAAACCGCAGCAGATCGTCGCGATCGCCGTGGCCGCTGAAGACGTCGGTCCGCTCCACCTTGGCCAGCACGGGTTCATCCTTCCCTTTGATGGAAATGGTCGGCTGCCCGTTAAGCAGGCGCCAGCCCAGGGTTCCCTCGGCGCAGTAGCCGATGATGAAAATGGTGCAGTACGGATTGCTGATGTTGGTCGCCACGTGGTGCTCGACCCGGCCGCCCTGGACCATCCCGGAAGACGAGATAATGATGCAGGGCTCGTTGTAATTCGATATGGCCTTGCTGGCTTTCGAGCTTTCCAGGTACTGGAAGTTCTCAAAGTCGAACAGGCTTTCGTTTTCGTCGAAGAACGTCCGGGCTTCCTTGTTCAGCATCCGGATGTTTTTCTGGTAGACCTTGGTACTCTCCAGGGCCAGCGGGCTGTCGGAGAACACCTTAATGGGCGGAAAACCGTGTTCGGAATAAAGCTTGTTCAGCGTGTAAAGCAGGGCCTGCGTCCGCCCGACGGAAAACGACGGAATAATGAGCCGGCCCGGACTCTCGATGCAGGTGCGCTGGATGATATCGGCCAGGACGTCTTCCGGTTTTTTCTCGTCGATATGCAGCCGGTTCCCGTAGGTGGACTCGCAGACGAGGTAGTCGACGGCCGGAATGGCCTCCGGATCGTTCAGCAGCGGGTAATTCTGCCGGCCCAGGTCGCCCGAGAAACAAATGCTTTTTTTGGCTCCGTTCTCGTAAACGCTCACCACAATATGGGCCGCACCCAGGAGGTGACCGGCGGGGATAAACGTCACCTCGATATTATCCGCCACCTTAAACCGGCGGTTGTAGGCAATGGGCACAACATTTTCCAGCGACTCCCGTACCTGCTTTTCCAGATAAAGCTCTTTCTGCAGCGTGTTCAGGCGTTTTTTGACCCGCGACTTCTTGCTGCGCTGCAGGTCGTTGAGCCGCCGCTGGTTGAGCGAGGCCGCGTCCCGCAGCAGTAATTCCGTCAGGGCGTAGGTCGGCTCCGTACAGAGGATCTGACCTTCGTACCCTTCCCGGTACAGATGCGGCAGGTTTCCGCTGTGGTCAATATGGGCGTGCGTCAGTAAAACCAGGTTAATACCGGAAGCTTCAAAGGGGAAAAATCCGGTTGATTCGTCGATTGGGGCCTCGCCTATGCTTCCAGATCGATCCATATCCGTCCCGCAATCAATGAGGATCCGGAAATCGTCGTCGGTCTCCAGCAGGAACATGCTTCCGGTAACTTGCCGGGCAGCCCCCCAAAATGTTAACTTCATTCGTCTTTGCTTCTGTGCGCTATTGCGTAATGTAAACGATCTTCTTCTTGGTTTCTTATTAGGAATAAAACGGGGGTAGCATCTGCTTGTCGGGTTGCGAAACAGCCGAAAAGAGCGTAAGATTCGGGTAGTTTTGCAAAGCTACGAAATGAATCGGCATTCGCTACCGGCATCTCCCTTATGGCCTATCCCCTGTCTCGGCAGGGTCATTCAATACTCTACTGTATTTGTCGCTTTTTTGTTTTTATTCGGGTGGCCACAGGCGCGCGCTCAGTCCCAGACCCTGGCCGATTCGCTGAGCCAGCAGCGGGTCCTAGCCGTCCTGGAAGAGCTGCAGAACAGCTCGCTGCTGCGGCACGGTACGGTAGCTCTGTCGGTCCGCCGGGTGCGCGACGGCCAGCTTCTGCTGAGCTACAACGCCCGGATGAGTCTGCCGCCCGCCTCAACCTTCAAGCTGGTCACCACTGCCACGAGTCTCGCCGTGCTGGGCGAATCCTTCCGCTTTGACACCTACCTGGAGTACGACGGCCAGCTGCGGGACAGTGTCCTGACGGGCAATCTGTACCTGCGCGGCACGGGCGACCCTTCCCTGGGCAGCTCCCGCTTTCCCGAAACGACCTCCACCCTGCTGACCCGCCGCTGGCGCGAAGCCATCCAGGCGGCGGGGATCCGGCGCATCGAAGGGCGGATCATCGGCGACGCCCGGGCGGTAACGGCGCTGCCCCTGCCCAACGGCTGGCCCTGGGGCGATATCGGCAATTATTACGGGGCCGGTCAGTTCGGCCTTAATTTCAACGAAAACCTGTACCGGGTCATCTTTCAGCCGGACCGGACGGTCAGCCGCCCCGCCCGCATTCTGCGAACCGAGCCGCCTACGCCTTACCTGCAATTCAACAACCGGGTCCTGACCGGCCCGGCCGGTTCGGGCGACGAGGTCACCATCTACAATGCCCCCTACAGTACGGCCGTTTTTCTGGAAGGTACCGTACCGGCCGGGGCCAGCAACTTTCCCGTTCGCGGGGCCCTGCCCAATCCGGCCTACGCGGCGGCCTTTGCGCTTCAGCAGGAACTGCAACAGGCCGGCATTACCGTCTCGGAACCCATTGCCTCCTACGGACCGGGCTCCCTGGCGCCAGTGGAACCGCCGCAACGCCCCCTGCCGAGGACGGTGCTCAGCGTCCATACCTCGCCCCTGCTGGCCGAACTGGTTCAGCAGACCAATTACCAAAGCATCAATCTGTACGCGGAGGCGCTGCTGCTGGCGACCGGCAAGGCCCTGGCCAAACGCCCGGTCTCGACCGGAGAGGCTCTGGAGCAGGTGGCAAACTACTGGCGGACGCAGGGCGTCGAGCTGTCGGGTTTTCGGCCCCGGGACGGCAGTGGCCTGACGCCCAAAAGCAGCCTGACCGCCGACAACCTTTCGGGCATCCTGGCAAGTGTGTCGAAACTACCGGCGTTCGCCCCGTTTTACGAAAGCATTCCGGTGGTTGGCGAGTCCGGTACGGTCCGAAATCTGGCCCGGAGAACGGCTGCGGCGGGGAATGTGCGCGCCAAAAGCGGTACACTGGAAGCTGTCCGGGCTTATGCCGGATATGCTACCGGCCGGGACGGTGAGCTGCGGTGCTTTTCGATCATGGTCAATCAGTACCAGCCCGGTACGCTCAGTGCGCTGACCCCCTACCTGGAGCGAATCCTGGTGCAGCTGGCCAGCTGGGACGGAACCCCGTAAATGAAAAAACCGGACGGCTTAAAGTCCGGTCCGGTTCGATAAGAATGGAATGGCGTGTGGTTACGGCTGCTGCTCACAGGTACGGCCGCAGGTCCGAACAACTTCGAACCAGTACTGGCCGATGGCCCGGGTAATTTCCATGAGTTGCTGGTAGGACGACGGCTTGGTAATGAAACTATTGGCCCCCCAGAAATAGGATTTCTCGATGTCATCCTGAGCGTCGGATGTTGTCAGAATAATGACCGGAATATGACGATAACGCTGGCTGGTCTTTATTTCCCGAAGCGCTTCCCGCCCATCCTTCCGTGGCATATTCAGATCCAGGAGAATCAACTCAGGGAGGGTATGCCCTTCTTCTTCCGGACCACCCGCGCGATTCAGGTAATCCATCAGTTCCTCACCGTCTTCCACACAAGCCATCGTACTTACCGGGAAATGATGCCGAAACGCCTCGCGGGTAAGCAGACGGTCGTCCTCGTCGTCATCAGCCAATAAGATGTGAATGGGTCTCGTGGACTGCTGTCGTGTCATGTTTAGGTTGTGTTTGGTTCTCCGGAAGGACGACGATAAAACAGGCACCTTCACCGGGCATGCTACGGGCGGTAATCACCCCTTTGTGGTAACTGACGATCCGCTTGCAGATGGCCAGCCCGATTCCGGTCCCTTCGTACGTGCTCTTCCCGTGTAACCGTTGAAATATTTTAAATATATGGTCTAGATACTTCTCGTCAAAACCAATACCGTTATCGGCAATGCTCACTTTACAATAACTTTTTCCGGGGATTAGTTCCTCGAAAAGCCCGCCGTCCACCCTTTCGGAGGCGACCGTGATGACGGGTTTTTCCCCCGGGCGGGTAAATTTAAGCGCGTTCGACAGCAAATTATTGAACAGGTGATCCATTTGACTCGGAACCGCTTCGACCACGGGCAGGTCGCCGAGCTGAATGTCAGCGCCCATGGTCTTAATTTTTAATTCCTGATCACTCAGAATACCGAGGACGACCTCCTTCAGCGGAACGGGCCGGAAGGGTTCCTGCTTGTTGGAGATGCGGGAAAAATTCAGCAGGTCCTTGATCATTTTCGACATCCGCTCGGCCGACTGCAGCATTTTGGCCAGGTAATTCTTCCCCTCTTCGGCCAGTTGCAATTCGAAGCGGTCCCGGAGCAGAAACCCGAACGACTGAATTTTCCGCAGCGGTTCCTGCATGTCGTGGGAGGCCACAAAGGCAAACCGTTCCAGCTCTTCGTTGGATATTTCCAGCAGGCGAATCTTTTCCTTGAGCTCCTGCTCAAAGGTTAACAGCTGGCGTTCGGTCTGTTCGCGGGTGTTCAGTTCATTGGAGAGGAGGTTGTAGGAGACCACCAGCGCGATAAACGTCAGCAGGGACAACACGAACAGGATAATCACCGTATAGCGGTATGAATTCCCGGCCTGGCGGGTCAAATTCTGCCGCCGCCCGTACTCTTCGGCGGTCATGCGGGCAATCTGCGCCCGCAGGCGGTCCATGCGTACCTTTCCGACCAGCATGTAGCTCTGGGTCACCGAGGCCGGGTCGCGTTCCTTGACCGATTCAATGAGTCGATGGGCGAACTGGACCTCTTCATTGGCCTGACGAACCAGGGTATCGACGTGCTTATACAGGCGCTCATCCCGACCGGCCTGCACCTGGAGTTGTTTCAGCTCATCCGGAATCCTGACTATCGCGCGCTGGTAAGGCTCCAGGTAAATCCGGTCTTCGGTAGCCGCATATCCCCGAACGCCGGTCTCTACATCCACCATCAGCGCCAGGAGTTTGGCCACCCGAATCGTCAGCGCGTTGGAGCGGTCGATCTCCTCACTGTACCTGCCGTATTGGATATAACTCAGCAGCGTGAGCAAAAAACCGGAAGCAATCAGGAAAACCGCGATGACAAAGCCAAATCGGATTCGTTTCCGGACTACCCCTGGGGAAAAAAAAGGCAATGATTTCATCTTGTTTCATACAAAATCCAACGGCCTGCCCGCTACTGAACAAACCTCATTACTCCTTTTCGTTACGGTAGTTTCCTGCGGATTCCGGTTTACCGGATGGTCTCTACGACCAGATTATGGTTGGTATATATGCAGATGTCGGCGGCGATGTGCAGACTTTCACGGACCAGTTCCTCAGCCGACAGATGCGGTGCGTGTTTCTTGAGGGCTACTGCCGCCGCCTGGGCAAACATACTGCCGGATCCGATGGCAGCGATCTGGTTATCGGGCTCCAGCACGTCGCCGGTACCGGAAATAATTAGCATGTCTTCCTGATTGGCCACGATTAGCATGGCCTCCAGCTTGCGCAGGTAGCGGTCGGTACGCCGGTCCTTGGCGAGTTCGATCGCTGCCCGGCGCAGGTTGCCCCCGTACCCGTTCAGCTTTTCCTCAAACCGCTCGATCAGGGTAAAGGCATCCGCCGTGGAGCCGGCAAAGCCCGCCAGGACTTTCCCGCCCAGCAGGGGTCGTACCTTGCGAACGTTGCTTTTGGCAATTGTATTGCCCATCGTGGCCTGTCCATCGGCCCCCAGCGATAGCTCGCCGTTGTGGAGCACGCCGACGACGGTCGTTGCGTGAATTGGTTGATGCATGAAATGTGTGAATCTTGGCCTTGCCGGGAAAAACGTTCTAAAATAAGGATGACACCCCAATAAACGGGGTGTCATCGCCAAAAAGGTATAAAAACCTGCGTATATGGTTAGACCAGCATCTTCATGGGGTCTTCCAGGTAGGCCTTCAGGGTCTGCAGGAAAGCCGCACCGGAGGCCCCATCGACCACCCGGTGATCGCAGGAAAGGGTCACCTTCATCACGTTGGTCGGCTTGGCCGTTTCGCCTTCAAAGCGGACCGTCTGCTTGATGGCGCCTACGGCCAGGATGCAGGCATCCGGCGGGTTGATGATGGCGGTAAATTCGTCGATGCCAAACATGCCCAGGTTGGAGATGGAGAAGGTGCTGCCTTCCCAGTCTTTGGGCTGGAGCTTCTTATCCTTGGCCTTACCAGCCATTTCCTTCACCTCACCGGCAATGGTCGAGAGCGTTTTCTGGTCGGCATTGCGTACGACCGGTACCAGCAGTCCCTCGTCGACCGCCACTGCCACGCCAATGTTGACGTACTTGTAGCGGCGGATCTTGTCGCCCAGCCAGGACGAGTTGATCGCCGGATGCTGGCGCAGGGCCAGGGCGGACGCCTTAATGACAAAATCGTTGAAGGATACTTTGGCCGTGGCCACTTCGTTGACCTTGCCGCGCAGTTCCATGGCCTTGTCCATGTTGATCTCCATGGTCAGGTAGAAGTGCGGAGCCGTAAAGAGGCTTTCGCTCAACCGGCGGGCGATGGTTTTGCGCATCTGCGATACGGGCAGGTCTTCGTACTCGCCGGCCGGTGCGGCCACGGGCTGGGGAGCCGGTTGCGGGGCGGACTGAGCCGGTGCAGGCTGGGGCGCGGCGGAGGGGTGGGCTGGAGCCGGCTGGGCCGACGGAGCGAAGGTTTCCACATCACGCTTCACGATCCGACCTTCCGGACCTGAACCCTGTACCTGGGCGAGGTTGATGCCTTTTTCTTCGGCGATGCGCTTGGCCAGCGGGGAAGCTTTCACCCGCTCGTCCGAGGCGACGCCGTTAGACGAAGCAGGCTGAGCGGCCGACGGCGCGGCGGGGGTGGCCTCAGCCGGAGCGGCCGGAGCCGCGGGGGCGGAAGAACCACCGTCGAGGAGCACCTTGAAGTTGCTGCCTTTCTCGCCGATCACGGCGATCACGGCATCAACCGCCACGGCTTCGCCTTCGGTAACACCGACGTACAGCAGAGTACCTTCTTCGTAGGCTTCCAGGTCCATGGTGGCTTTGTCGGTTTCTACCTCCGCGAGGATATCGCCGGATTTCACCGTATCGCCTTCTTTTTTCAGCCATTTCACCAGCGTCCCCTCCGTCATGGTATCGCTCATTTTGGGCATGCGGATGACGGTGGCATTCACGTTCTCAGCCGGAGCGGCGGCAACGGCCTGGGCAGCTGGCAGTTCCTGGGAAGCCGTCTGTTCGGCTTTGGCACCGGCGGGTGCCGGGGCCGGTTCGGGCCGGGCCGCGGGCGCTTCCGTCTGGGCACCGCCGGATGAACCGTTCAGCAGGGACTGAAAATCTTCTCCCGGCTGGCCGATTACGGCAATAACGGCGTCAATGGCGACCGCCTGCCCTTTCTCCACGCCGATGTATAATAACGTTCCTTCGTCATAGGCTTCCAGGTCCATGGTGGCCTTGTCGGTTTCCACCTCGGCCAGGACGTCGCCGGACTTAACGGTATCGCCCACTTTCTTATGCCATTCGGCGATGACACCTTCGGTCATGGTGTCACTCATCTTGGGCATCCGGATTAATTCTGCCATACGGGGTATCGTATCGGTTGGTCAGTAGATTTTCTTCAAGCGCCCAAAATTAGGGGAAAGCGGGGAAAGTTGGTTCACCGAACCGAATTTTCGGCAAATCAGCCAAACCTGGGCCCGAATTTACGTCAGATCCCAACCGCGGCGGGGCTCCCGGCTCAGCAGGGCATTGGCCTCTGCATCGTGCCGGAATTTCTCCCGCCGGTCGTTCCACTCCAGTTTGCGGCCCAGGCGGTAGGCAATCAGCCCCAGGTGCATGGGCAGGGTCATCCGCCGGGCGTAGGCCAGCCCGGATTCCGGCTCGGTCCGGCTTTTGACCGCATCCACAAAATTCTGCTGGTGCCCGGGCGACCGTTTCAGGCTGATGGGTACTTCGCTGAGATCATTGGTCGTGATGCCGTTGATGGTGATTTCCCGGGAGTTGTAATCGCAGATGAGCGTTCCCTTATCGCCTTCGAAATAAGCGCCGATATGGCGTTTTTCAGCTCCTGGCACCCGTGGAGGCGTGGAGGTCCAGTAAAGCTTCAGGTCGTCAAATTCGTAATCGATATCAATCCATTTGGGCGCGTCCCCGATGCCTTCCGGCTGCTCGCCCCGGGCCGACACGGTTTTTAGTCCTTTGGGCTCGATGGCCCACCAGACGATGTCGGCAATATGGCTCCAGAAATCCTGGAATACCCCCCCGGAATAATCCAGGAAATACCGGTAGCTGACGTGGCATCGCTCCGGGGTGTAGGGTGAGTACGGGGCCGGTCCCAGCCACATATCCCAATTCAGCGAATCGGGCGGGGTCTGGTAGTTAGCCGGACCGAGGACCGGGGGGAAACCGGTTTTCCAGAGCCGGACCGTATGCACCTTGCCAATGGCCCCCGACCGGATAATTTCCACAACCCGGTGGTAGTTGTCAGTCGCGTGAATCTGGGTACCCAGCTGAAAAATCCGACCATAGCGCTGCTGGGCCTTGAGCATCTGCTGCCCTTCGCGAACATTGAAGGAAAGCGGTTTTTCCCCGTACACATCTTTGCCCGCCTGAAAGGCCAGGATCGCGACCTGCGCGTGCCAGTGGTCGGGAGTAGCGCAGGTAATGGCGTCGACGTCCTTTCGGTCGAGGATGTGCCGGAAATCCGCGTAGCCCTGCGCCCGGCTGTCGGGCTGCAGTGTCTGGAGGGTTTGCTGGGCTTTGGCCAGGTGATTGCTGTCGAGATCACAAAGGGCGACAATCTCCACTTCCGGCAGCTTGGCGAACCAGTTCAGGTGGTTCAGCCCCATCCCATTGAGCCCAATATGGGCCACCCGGAGGCGGTCGCTGGGCGGTGCTTTCCGGAGGAGGCCCGGTGCCGCCCAAAGTCCAAGTGCACCAGCGCTTCCCTGCTTCAGAAACGTCCGGCGGTTTAAAACATGTGTCATGGTTCAGGAATCAAGGTAAAAGTCCTCGCTTTCAGCAAGAAAGGAATTGAAGGTCCTAATTTAATGAAACCATTTTCATCATTAAGGATAAAATCAGGTTTTACCGTTCGCTAACTATCCGGGCCCAAAGCTGACATTCTGCCGAAAATCATAGTTTATCGGACGTATCCATTTATCCTTTTCTGTAAATTAATGAAGATTTTGAGAATCTAGACAGCGCGGTTCCGGCGCGTTTGTACAAACATTCCTTTTCTGAAATTCTTAACACCTTAATTCCCATTCATACCATGAATTCGACCACGTATGTACAATATGGCTGCGGGTTGTGCGCCCCCAGCGAATGGGTTAACTACGATGCTTCCCCAACCCTGCTCCTTCAGAAATTACCACTGGTAGGTCCGCTCCTGAAAAATCAGCTGAACGTGGTTTTTCCCGAGAACGTCCGTTTCGGCGATATCATTAAAGGGCTCCCGGATGTGGAGGACAACTCCTGTTCGGGCGTGTATTCATCCCATACGCTCGAACACCTCTCGCTGGCTGATTTCCGGCAGGCCCTGCGCAATACTTACCGCATTCTCCGCCCGGACGGTATTTTCCGTCTGGTGGTTCCCGATCTGGAGGTGGCGGTCCGGAATTACCTGGACATGCTGGAACATGGCCAGAGCGATGCTTCCCTCAAATTCATCGGTACAGACACCCTACTGGGCCAGTTTGAACGCCCCCGCGGTCTGAAAGGGTACCTGACCACCGTCCTGGGCAATAGCCATCACCTGTGGATGTGGGATTTTGCCTCCATGTCCAAGGAACTGGCCGAGGCGGGCTTCCTCGACATCCGGCGGTGCCAGTTCAACGACAGCACGGACCCCATGTTTTCCTTTGTGGAAGACCCGTCCCGCTTCGAAAACGCCCTGGCGATCGAGTGCCGGAAATGACGTATATAGTTAAGGGTTATGCGCTGATACCCGCCTTTTTGGCTGGCTGAATCAGCGCATAACCCTTAACACTTTCTGATTATTCGTGCTTCTTTTCCAATCCGCGGATCTGATCCAGATACTCGGCTGGCAGCAGGATTTGCTGGACGAGCGCCCGGAGTCCCAGGCGGTTCAATACGCCATAGAGTCCCATGAAGTGCCGGAGGACCGGCTTGCGCGGTAGACCCAGCGACTCGGCTACCTGCCGGGGTACCAGCAGCGCCTGGGCCTGGCGTAAGAGACGATACCGCCAGTCACCGATTTCCTCCCGGTAGCGTTGAAACAATTGATCCGTATGCGTACTCCGCGCCAGGTCGCGGTCCAGGTGCCGCTGCCGGTCGGTCAGCCAGGCTTCGTAGGTGGCCGGCAGTTCGGGTACGCCCATGCCTTCGCCTACACGCCGAAAAACCTCGAACGAATCTTCTTTTTCCGCCCGGGAAAGCGGCCGGTGCAGGAGTTCGTAGGCCCGTTCGGAATAATCGATGAGCATGTACAGAACATCGCGGTAGGCCCAGTCCGGAATGGCGTATCCCCGGCTTTTCTCCACCCCCCCGTGAATGGCCCGCATCCGGCCGATGGCCGCTTTTGCCTTTTCCTCCGGCATAAAGACGATTTCCTGCGCGTACCGGACCGTAGAAAAGAGCCGGCCGATGGGATCGGCGGGTAATTTACCCGTAAAAAAAAGCCAGTCAACTGCTTTATTGAGCGCAAACTCGGCGGCTGAACCGGCAAAAATAAGCAGGATCACGTCGGCATCTCCCCAGATTTGCCGGGCGATGGAACCGGGCGGTACAAAATACGGCTTTGCTGTCGTCACCATGCTTCACCAACGTTGATTCCGGCCGGAATGGTGCCGCCGAAATCGTTAAAATGTGCAGCGTTTCCCCTTAAGGTGGGCTACCAACCCGCGCCTTGCCCGGCCGCTTTAGGGGTTACCGGAACTGTCATCAGATTTTGCCGCTCCCCGGAAGCCAGGTCGATGCAGTCGAACCGGCGGGTTTCCGTAAACGAGCCCATATCCGAATCGCTGTTGATAAGGATGGCGCCCATGAGCAGCAGGTACCGGCAATTGTATTTGGTCTGGGCCACCAGCTGGTTGATCCGTTCGTCGATGGCCTCGTAGATCACTTCCGTTGCCTCGTACAGGGGCGAAGAAGCGCTGAGGATTCGTTCTTTCTGGCGGAAAAGAATCTGCTCCAGGGTGTTCATCTGGTAATCGAGGTCGGTTACGACCCCTTCCTGAATCTGGTGGTTGGCCAGCCGTGCCAGGGCCGCTTTGGCCGCGCCGCAACAGGCCGAGTTCTTGTGCTGGCCAACGCGGTTAATTTCCCCAATGCTTCCGTCTTTGGTTATGCCGATATGCGGGCCGTAGTAGATAAAAACGGCCCCCTCGTCCGGCACATGGCTGGCAAAGGCCCCCATGCCCGTCAGGCCGGTAAACGGAAAGCCATCGAGTCCGCCCAGCTTAAAGGGCCCCAGAAACTCGCTGGCCCGGGCCGGATACTGAATGCTGTTCACGTCATCGCTGCAGATGCTGTCGGCCATCATGACGTGACCAGGATCCAGGTCCAGCTGCCATTCCACAAAGTCGATGAGTTGATTGACGCTGTCGATGGTGCTAATGGCCTGGGGATAATAGCTCCGGATGATGGCCAGTTTGTCGCGTTTTTTCATGGGGTCGTGGATCAGGTACTACATCAGGATGTTATTGACCGGCGTGAGCGGCTCGGGCAGACTGGCTTCGTCCAGCATATCCCGCAGATCAATTTCAATGCTTCGGGCCAGGGCCGCCATGGGAATGTCGTTGGCGCCTCCTTCGAAGGGATTCTCGGTGGCATTGCCGATCCGCTCCATGGACGTGAACACCCAGGATACAATGACGCTGAAGGGAACGGTCAGCCAGACGAAGGGACCGCCCAGTTCTTTCAGCTCGCCGAGCATACCGAAAGGCAGGATAAGGGCAAACAGCCAGACGAAATACAGGTTGAGGCTGGCGTACTGCCGGGGGTACGGAAAATTTTTGATCCGTTCGCATTTCCCCTGCTGGTCGTACAGATCGGCCAGCCGCCGTTCCATTTCCAGGTATTCCAACGGCAGAATCAGCTCCTGGGCGCGCAGTTCCTTCAATTGCCTGGACTGCAGAGCAAGCAGATGGGTCGCCCGGTTCTTTTTGCTGAGCACGTACTCCCATTCCTCCACCGACAGGTAGGTTTTCAGCTCCTCTTCCAGTTTCCCGTTCCATTCCGGGATGGTGTACATGCGCTGGTATTCCCGGTTGTACGGTTTATTCATGGTTTCCCAGGGCTGGGGTTTCCGAAGCTGGTAACGAAGAGCCGTCAGCCAGGCGCAGTGCCGGTAGATGAGTTGCTCGTGGACGGTGCGGTCGGTTAGGACGAAGTCGCGGGCCATGATTCCCCAGGACCGGCTTCCGTTCACGATGCCGCCCCAGATCTGCCGGGCTTCCCAGAGCCGGCTGTAGGTCTGGGTGTTCTTGAACCCCACCACAAAGGCCGCCGCCGTGCCGATGAGGGCTACGGTCGTCCAGGGAATGGTCAGCCACCATAACCCAACTACCTGGTAGAGGAAGGTAGGAATAGAAGCGAGGATAATCAGCAGGTAAATTTCGTTTCGGGTCCAGTAAAGGAAGGCTTTCAGTTTGTAGTGGTCACCGGTGTACATGAGGATAGGCGGATTGGCTGGCTACTCAGGTGCAGAAAGATATTGAATACCAGGGAGCTGACCAATTCCCAGCCGGCTTAAAGCGGGATGGTAATCACATCCTGCGTTTGGGTGTCCAGCAACAAAATCCCTTCCTGCTGCGCATCGAGCCGACCAAGGAGCTCTCCCCGCCGGTTCCAGATGGCCGATTGACCAGCGCTCTGAAAATTATCGCAGGGCCCGACGCAATTGGCCATCAGCACTGTCAGCCCGTGGGTCCGGGCGATGGATGCGTAGTGACGATACGCTTTATCCACTCCGGCGACGGACTTGGCTACGCTGGCCAGGTAGATCGACGCCACCTCCTGAGCGGCCTGTTCCGCGTGCTCGGGCAGCAGGGATTCGTAGCAGATGGCCGGGGCGATGGTCTGGTCCCCAATCCGGATGCTCAGGGATTCGGCCCCTGCCTGAAAATAAGGCAGTTCATCCGGGTGCAGGTGCTGTTTGGCGTAGGTCCGGCCCGGCTTTACGGGCTGAAAAAAGTGCATACCGATCCGCACACCCGCCCCCGCCCGGAGGGGGATGCCGATGCCGATGGTCAGCCCATGCTCATCGCTGAGCCGCCGGAAAGGCGCCAGCCGCGAATCGGCCGGATCGGTACCCAGCTCGTTGGCCAGTTCGGGTTCGTAACCGGTGATGGAAAGCTCCGGGAAAGCAAGGACATCCGCCCCGTGGGCAAGGGCCTCCTGAACGAAACCCAGGTGGGCTTCAATGTTTCGGGCAACCGCTCCTTTCAGCGGTCGGATTTGGGCTACACCAATTTTCATAGGCCCCTTGGAGGAGGAAGTGAACGGAACATCGTTCCGCTAAGGTAGCCTTCTCAACCAGTGAACCAACAAAAAGTCGCAGAAACGTCAGACCTTGCTTAAACCGTTCTGATTCATGAAATACGTTTCAGGACTGCAATCTGCTCTGTTTTGCTGACGATATCCTTAATCACTACGTCCAGTTCGGAGGCCGAATGGAGGATGTGTTCCAGGCATTCGGTTCGTTCTTTCCCCGATACAACATCTTCGGTAATGAGGCTGATCAGGGCCATGATCCTGGCGAGGGGTGCCCGGACGACATGGGACTGAAACCAGGCGATCTCCCGCAATTTTTCGTTCTGGGCCTCGATGGCCTGGATATGCAGTAATCGTTCGGTAATATCATTGACGAGCACAATCTTGGCCTTGCGCCCCTGGTAGGTGATGCGGTTACTTTGCACCTCGACCTGGATGACGGCCCCGTTCTTCTTAACATGCCGGAGGTCTCCGATCTGGTTGAAGCGGGCCGGCTCGATTGACTCCGCAATGATCTGCTCCAGCCTGGGCAGGTCCTCGATCGGGCGGATGTCCCGGATGGTCATGGCCAGGAATTCCTCCCGATCATAGCCGTAATGCCGGATGGCGGCGTCGTTGACATCCAGAAACCGGAGCGTCTCCTGGTCATACACCCACATGGGCAGGGGGCTGAGGTGAAACAAATCCGCGTAGCGCTGCTCGGATTCCTTGAGCACCACCAGGTTCTTGTTTCGCTCGATATTGTAAACGATGCTTTTGTAGAGCACCGTGGGATTCAGGTGGTCTTTGAGCAAATAGTCGGATACACCCAGCGACAGGGAGCGAATGGCAAACCGCTCATCCCCGAACCCCGTCAGAATAATCACGGGGATATGCTGGGCAATGGCCAGGACGTCGTTGATGAGCACTTCCCCGGCCTTGTCGGGAAGGGACAAATCCAGCAGAATGGCATCGACCTGAATTCCCTGCCCCACGAGCAGGTCCGAAGCCTGCCGGAAGCTGACGGCCCGGATAATTTTCGGGGCCAGGATGACTTCCTCCAGATATTCCTCCACCAGCACGTAATCGCCGGTATTGTCTTCGATAACCAGAAATTGGTAGGCCCGCTGATCTTTGAACATACGCTTAATGGAAGGAAGGCAGACTAACAGTCCGGAGCCAGAAATTGACCAGGTTGGTTATTACCTCCGTAAACGCAGGCATATCCATGGGTTTTGTAATGTAGCCGTTGGCGTGGAGTTTATAGGCCTGTATCACATCATTCCGGGCGGCCGACGTGGTCAGCACGATAACCGGAATGTGACAGGTGGTTTCTTCTTCTTTCAGCATCTGCAGGACCTCGTGGCCGCTTTTCAGGGGCAGGTTGATGTCCAGCAGAATCAGATCCGGCAACCGGGCCTCGGCATACGGTTCCCGCCGGAAAACGTAATCCAGGGCCTCCCGGCCGTTGCGGACCACACTAACCGTGAGCGGAACGCCTACTTCGGCCAGGGCTTCGGTGGTGAGAAAAATATCGCCCTCGTTGTCCTCTACCAGTAAAATATGGGCTTCTTTCATGACGCTGTTGTGGGGGTTAGGGCCGCCAAAGCCGCCGTTTTCGGTTCGGTGCTTCCCCGTTCCTTGGGAAGTGTGAAATAAAACGCGCTTCCGTAGCCAGGAGTGGAATCCACCCAAATGCGCCCGCCCAGGTTCTCGATGATTTTTTTGACGATGGCAAGTCCCATCCCGGTACCGCTGTACTGCTCCCGGGAATGCAGCCGCTGAAAGATGATAAAGATCTTGTCGAAGTATTCCGGATCAATGCCGATGCCGTTGTCCTGAACAGTTAGTAGCCAATCCGTGCCCCGGTCTTCGCTTTCGATCCGAATGAACGGGGGAACGCCTTCCCGTCGGTATTTGAGGGCATTGCCAATGAGGTTCTGGAAGACCTGCAGCAGCGGGGACCTGAACGAGCGGACGCAGGGCAGCGTCGCCGCCTCAATCGTGGCCCGGCTCTCCTCGATCAGCCGGCGCTGCAGGTGGCAGACGTCTTCCACGATGCCCTGCAGCGGAATCGCCTCCAGTTCGTCGGCATGTTTGCCCACCCGGGAATAATCCAGCAGATCCAGGATAATCTGGCGCATCCGCTTGGCTCCGTCGACGGCAAAGTGGATGTACTGCTGGGCTTTTTCATCTAGGGCATTGTCGTACTTACGGCTCAGCTGCGTCAGGAAGCTGGTTACCATCCGCAACGGTTCCTGGAGGTCATGGGAAGCCACATAGGCGAACTGTTCCAGCTCGGCATTGGAGAGCGCCAGTTCGCGGGCATGCTGTTCCAACGCCTGGTTGAGGCCGCTCAGCGACTCTTCGTATTCTTTGCGGTGGGTAATGTCGGCCATGGCGCCTACCATCCGGATGGCCCGACCCTCCTTATCCCGGATGACCACCCCCCGATCAATGACGTACGCATAGGTACCGTCGGCCCGGCAGTAACGGTATTCATGCTGCCAATTGGTCGCATGAGCCGACTCCAGGGCCGCAAACAGGTGGCTGAACAGGTTGTCCCGGTCCTCCGGGTGAACGTGAACACCCCAGCTTTCCAGGGAATGGGCATCTTCCTCGACTTCGTGCCCAAACAGGGTTTTGTACCCCTCCCCCGAAAACACCACGTTATTGACGATATCCCAGTCCCAGATGGCATCCTGAGCTGCCTCCGTCACTTTTTTAAAGCGTTCATTGGATTGCCGGAGACGTTCTTCGGCCAGCCGGCGGTTGCTCACATCCTTGAAATAGACCGAAAGGCCACTTTCCAGGGGATAAGCGCTCACCTCCAGCCATTTGTCCACCGGCGCATAGAAGGCTTCGAACGTTACCATCTGCCCGGTTTGTACGGCCTGATGATAGTAGGGATAGAATTCCAGCTCATGGGATTCGTTGTATGACTCCCAGAGGTTTTTCCCTAAAATAGCTTCCTTGGGCGTTCCCAGAATGGCTTCAGCCCGGTTGTTCCAGTAGGTAACAATCCAGTCGCGATCCACCGCGAAGAAGGCATCGCCTATGCTTTCGAGAATGGTCTTTTTCTCCTCATAGGCCTTCTGGAGTGCCAGTTCGGCGGTTTTTCGCTGGTGGATATCCTGAAAGCTGCCGTAAAGCCGGATACAACGGCCTTCCCGGAACTCGGCCTGCCCGATGCTGCGAATCCAGCGCTCCTCGCCTTTGGCAGTGATGATGGGCAATTCGTAGTCCCAGGTCGTTCCGTTGGCTGCGGCCTCGGAAGCGTGGGCAAGGACCTGGCCCTGAACATCCGGACGGAAAAACCGAAAACAGTCCTCGCGCTGCGGCCGGAAGGAGGGATCGACCTCACAGATCTGGCGGATTACCGGTGACCAGTACACGCTCCGGTTGACCAGATCGATCTCCCAGCTGCCAATCCGGGCCAGTTCCGTCGCTGAATCCAGCAGCCCCTGCAGGTTTTTCTGCTCGGTCACATCCTTGGCGACGGCGTAGATCAGGCCTTCCTCCGGCACCGGGGTGGAGGTCCAGGCCAGCCAGACAATCCGTCCGGACTTGGTGATGTACCGGTTCTCGAAGTATTCGGTGATTTTTCCATCGGGCAGGCGGCTGACTTCCTTACGGTGGCAGTGCCGGTCGTCGGGATGAATCAGGTCGATAAACGATTTGGCAAGAAGCTCTTCTTCGCTGTATTCCAGCAGCGTACAGGCGGCCGGATTAATGCGTTTGAAGAATCCGTCCATGCCCGCAATGCAGATCACATCCGGGGCCGTGCTGAAAATCTGGTTCAGGTCTTCTTCCAGCTGCTTGCGCTTGAGTTCGGAGCCCAGGTAGGTTTCCAGTTCCCGGAACAAGCCCTGGTGAAAGTCACGGGCAGGTCCTGGCTGGGCGGTTCCCAATACCAGCACGCCGACCAATTCCTGGTGATGCAGCAGCGGCACACCCAGACCGGCCTGCATGCCCGCCCGCTGACCCGTCGGCCAGGCAGCCCGCTGTTGGGCAGGCTGGCCCGCCCAGTTCTGGATCGTCAAGGTATTCCAGACGGTACCCACCAGGCCCTCCCCTTTTTGCACCGATCGGGCTTCGGGATCATCGCCCACCTGGGTGGCCCCTGCCAGACCGTAGCCCGACAGCAAATTCAGCCGCTGTTTATCGGCGCTGATCACCCAAAGCTCGGCCAGGTCCGATTCGACAAAGCCCGCCAGATGCTGAAGGACGTCCTCCAGCGTAGGAATGAGCTTTTTCCCCTGGTTGAACATCCGGCTGATCTGGGCCAGGAATTGCTTCTGCAGTTCTTCGTTCTTCTGGCGGGTTACATCCCGCTGGATGGCGATCCAGTGGGTGTACCAGCCCGTCTCGTCGGCAACCGGACTGACCGAAAAATGAACCCAGAAAGGCTCACCGCTTTTTTTGTAATTGATGACGGTCGTCTCAGAGGGCTCCCAGCGGCTAAGCGCTTCCTTTAATGGCAGGAGCAGGTCCTTATCGGTTTTTGTCCCCTGCAGCATCCGCGGCGACCGCCCGATTACCTCCTCAGGCTGGTAACCGGTCATGCGCGTAAACGCTTCGTTGACGTACAGAATCCGGTGGCCCGGTTCCTCCATCGGTTCGGCTTCCGTAATCAGTACTGAATCGTTGGTATTGAGGATGACGCTCTCTAACAGCTGCAGCCGTTGTTCTTCCTGTTTTTGGTAGCTGATATCACTTAGAACCCCGATCATGCGGATGGCCTCGCCCCGCTCGTTCCGGATGGCGTAGCCTTTTTCGGCCACGTAGGCATACTGGCCGTCGGCTTTCCGGTAACGGTATTGTGCCTGCCACCGCTCCTGACCGGAATTGGCCAGAAATTCCTCCAGTCCCTGGAGCGTTCCGGGGGCATCATCCGGGTGGAGATGCTGAATCCACTGCTCCAGATTCTCCGGCTTGTCGCCAATCGGATGACCAAACAGGCGGGTATACCCCTGTCCCCAGACCAGCGCCTCCTCCAGCAGGTCCCAGTCATAAATGGCATCGTTGGTAGCCTTGTTGACGTAATCGTAGCGCTCATTGCTCAGCAGCAGCGCCTTACTCTTGAAGTAATTTTCGAGAATAATACCGATCAGGGAAGCGGATTTCCGGAAGATCTCCAGCTCTTTTAGCGTTGGCTCGTAGGGGGTAGTGTAATAATTGGCAAAGGTAGCCAGCACCCTGCCCTGGGAATCAATGATCGGCTGGGACCAGCAGGCCCTCAGCCCGTGGGATAAGGCCAGGTCGCGGTAAGGCTCCCAGAGCGGATCGGTGGCAATATCGGCAACTACCACGCGCTGCCGGGTAAAGGCGGCCTTTCCGCAGGTCCCGGCATCCGGGCTGAGCCGCATCCCATGGAGCGCATCCGCGTAGGTTTTCGGCAGGGATGGCGCGGATATATCGGCGATGGTCCAATCTTGTAGCCAAAGTACCGACGTCAGAATCGGTGGCAGAATCGCTTCGATGCCCAGCAGGTACTGATCGATCAGGGCACTCACGCTGACCGCTCGGCTAAGCGAAAGCTCCATAATCTCCCGCTCAAGCCGCTCCAGCGCCACCAACTGCATTTTCTCGGTCACATCATGGCCGACCGTCAGGAGACAAAGAACGTCGTTGTACTGAATGGTACTGCTGGTCAGTTCCACCTGAATCTGGCCACCGTCCTTTCGGCGGTGGGTCACCAGCCCGGATACTTCCCGGACCGGGGTTGTGTCATCCGCAAGAACCGTAAAATCAGTCAGGCTAAGCGCCAGAAACTCTTCCCGGCTAAAGCCGTAATGCCGGATCGCCGCCTGGTTCACGTCCAGCACCCGGAGCGAAACCGGATCGAAAATCCATTTCGGCAGGGGAGTTTGCGTGAAGATCATCCGGTATTTCTCTTCGGAGATCCTTATTTTATTTTCGGAAAGAACCCGTTCGGTGATATCCCGTGAGTTGGCCACGATCCCCTGTACGGCAGGATCATGGATCAGGTTGGTCAGGATGGTTTCAATCCACCGCCAGCTGCCGTTCCGGTGCTGAAATCGGAACGGTTCTACCTGGACCCGCCGCTCAGACTGCAGGGTCTGAAACGTGGCAAAAACGGTTTCCCGGTCTTCTTCGTGGATAAACTGCAGGGCATTTCTGCCAATTAGCTCTTCGGGCAGGATGCCCAGCACCGTTTCGCAGGTGGGACTGACGTAGAGGTAATTCGCCTCCGGATCCAGTATTCCGACCAGATCGCTCCCATCCTGAACCAGGGCCTTGAACCGCTTTTCGCTCAGTTGGATCTGCTCTTCGGCCTGTTTTTTCTCCGTGGCATCCCGCGCCACGCAATACATGATGTTTTCCGCCGGCTGCCAGGTGGCCGACCAGACGATCGGAACCAGGCTGCCATCCTTTCGGGTGTAGCGGTTCTCGAAGTTCGTCATCTGTACCCCCGCCATGATGGCTGTTGCCGCCTCCACCGTTTTGGGACGGTCCTCCTCACAAACGAGTTCCATGTAAGGTCGACCAACCAGCTCGGCGGGCGTATAGCCCAGGAGACGGAAGGCTGCCGCATTCAACCAGATAAATCGCCCGTCCTGATCGATGGTACAGATGATATCCAGCGACTGGTCGATGATCTTTTTTAACTCGTTATCGCTCATAGGTAATAGGTAATCGGGTACGATTCCTCCGGTCCCATACTCCTTCTCCGGCAAGCTTCGTGCCTGATCCGTGCTTTGGTCCGGAAATCCTCAAGCTAAGGCTTCGCTTTCAACCAACGTACCGAGCTACAACCGGTTTACCACTAGCCGGTTAAATGACAATATTTTCAATTATCACCCGTACAAAGAAACTGTTTTTGTCTGATATTCCAACCCGTAGACAGGCTGCCTACTAGTCTTCTCAAGTAAGGATGATCAGTCTATCTGACGAAACTTATTCTAGGACGAAACCAAGGGATTGATTATGAATTACTTCCAAAACCACTAACTTATATTTTCGCTTTATCCCTATCCTAGATCACGCTAAAAAGTCACCGATAATCAGTAATTACCGCTACGCATCCTAAAATTTATTGTCTGATATTTATCGAAACTAAAGGCTAGTCATAAACGGCAACCCCTATACGAAACCTTTGACCTTGTCCGGGCTGTCCAGCCAAAATCCTCACTCGATCAGCTTTGTCAAGGCTGCCTGCCGGCCGGGTGCGATTTCCGTTTGGAAACGCCAGCGGTACTCATACCTGTTTCCAAAAAAGAAACGGGCCGGACATTATGCCCGGCCCGCTAGAGAACCCATTAATGCTATTCTACCCAACCAGATAAGGCTAATTGGCCCGGTTAGGTCTTATTTTCCCATCCATTTCTTGAATTCGGTGGCCCGCTCGCGGCTGACGAGCACTTCGTCGGTCGTGGTCGGCTTCAGCGTGAGTTTGAGCTTGTTGTTGAAATACGGGTGGATCTGCTGGACGGCGTTGATGTCGACGATATACTGGCGATTGGCCCGGAAAAACTGCCGGGGATCCAGCATATGCTCCAGTTCGTCGAGGGTGTAATCCAGCGAGTATTTCTGATTGGCGGTGGTGCGGAAGAGGCTTAATCCGTCTTCGGAATAAAAATAGGCGATATCAGCCACCTCGACGGGCGTCCACTGCTGGAGGTGCCGGACCAGGAACCGCTTCCGGTACTCCGTCGGCTGAAGCTGCTGGCGAAGCTGCTGCACCAGGGCGTCGATCGCTCCCCGGCCCAGTTCGGGCGTCGCCGGCTGCGGCTGGCTCCGGAGCCGCTCGTGCTTGGCCAGGCTGGCTTCCAGGTCCCGGCGCTTGATGGGCTTCAGCAGGTAGTCGATGCTGTTGACCTTGAAGGCCTTCAGGGCGTACTCGTCGTACGAGGTAGTGAAAATCACCGGGGAGTCGACGGGTGTCTGCTCGAAAATATCAAAGCTCTGGCCGTCGGCCAGTTCAATGTCCATCAGGATCAGATCGGGCGCCGGGCCACCCTTTGCCCGGTTCTGCTGCAGCCAGTTGACCGAGGCCCGCACGCTCCCGGCCGTTCCCATCACTACGGCCGTGGGATCGACCTCCTGCAGGAGTTTGATGAGTTTCCGGACGGCCAGTTCCTCGTCTTCAACGATAAATACGTTCAGCATGATCTACGGTACTTGGGGTAAGCGGTTCGATTACCAAAGTAAAGCGATTCCGGGCTATACTGGATCAACCAATTCGTTGAAGACGGACAATCCCGGGTTGAACCGTGCCGGATCCCTGGTGAACTGTATGCGATCGGTGCCTGCCGCAAGACGGCGTTTCATCCGTCGCTTTTACCGTTTCACCTCATTGGCCTTTGGGTTTCCGTGCCGGCCCCATACTTTTACCAAAACTTCGCTCCCATCCCGTTCGCCGTGTCCCTAACTGACGCTAAGCCAGCCCGACGACCGCTGGAACGCCCCAACGACTGGTGGCTCCGGCTGATTGGCATACCGCTCATTGCGGTGGTGATGAACGCGCTTTTTCTGGAGGAAAACCACTACAACTGGCTGCCTTTTCTGCTCTTTACCGGCCTGAGCGGACTTTACGGCATTGTGATGTGGGAAGCCACCATGCAGTGGCTGCTTTTTACGCGACGGCGCTACGCGGATATCCGTCAGACCAGCCGGCGCTTCTGGATGACGTTTATGGGTTACCTGTTAATCACCAGCAGCATGCAGGCGCTCTTCCTGAGCGGCATTGACCTTCTTGGCGTAAACACCATCCCCATGACAACGGCCGTTTACCTGACGGTCATCTGCTTTGGCTTTGTCTTTGTCATGCTGGTCGGCGGCCTGTTTGAATTCATGTATTACCTCCAGAAATACCGCGAGGCCATCGAAGAGTCCGAAGCCATCAAAAAAGCCAGCCTGCAGAACCAGTACGATAACCTCCGGAATCAGGTTAATCCCCATTTTCTCTTTAACTCACTCAATTCGCTGGCCGCTTTAATTGGTGAGGACCGGGAAAAGGCCGGCATTTTTCTGGAGGAACTATCGAGCATGTACCGCTACCTGCTGCAGGCGGGGCAACGCCCGCTGGTAACCCTGGAAGAGGAAGTGGCCTTTCTGCACGCCTATCGGTACCTGCTCGATACCCGCTTCGGCAAAGCGATCCGCTGGGAAATCGCCATCGACGACCCGTATCTCGCTTACTGGCTTCCGCCCCTGACGCTGCAAACGCTGATTGAAAACGCGCTCCGGCACAACAGCCTGCTGGCCGACCAACCGCTGAACCTGCACATCAGTACCCGGGCGGGCGGCACGCTGGTGGTCCGCAACGACCTACACCGGAAAAAAGCCCCGATACTGGCCCCTCAGGGCGGCCTGACCATCCTGGCCATGCATTATGAATCATTGGGTTTGCCCACGCCCGTTATCCAGGACGATGGAGCGCTTTTTTCGGTCCAGTTACCGCTGACGCGGGAAGAAGCGGTGGAATCGATACTGAAAAGCCAGGAAGCATGGTCATGATGTTCCGTTTTCCGGTGCCCCAACCGACCTGGCAGGTTCTCACCCAACCCCTATTCCTGGCCATCCTGAACACGATTCTGCTCGGGGGCACCTACTGGGCCAACGGGCAACGCTTTCTGCTGGCTACCTTCACCTCGGCCCTGTTGTTTAGCGGCGTCCACCTCCTGAACCGGCGGGCCGGCCGGGTTCTGAACGCGCGTTTTCCGGACATCCGGCAGACCTTTGTGCGGCTTCCCCTGCTGCTTTGCTTCAGCCTACTGACCAGCAGTCTGGCCGTCCTGGCAATCCATCAGTTCTTCCGGCAGGCCGGCTGGAAACCGGGCCAGCTCCCCTGGGCCTATCTGTTCATCGTTTTTTCAGTATCGCTGATCATCGCCGTGTACGAAGGCATTCTGGCCTTCAAGCGCTGGGAACGGGCCCTGCGGGAAACGGAGGCCCTGAAGAAAGCCAACCTCCAGCGCCAGTTCGAAGGGTTGAAAAGCCAGATCAATCCGCATTTTCTGTTCAACAGCCTCAATACGCTTTCCTCCCTGATCGAGGAAGATCCCGACCAGGCCGAGGAATTCGTCGAGGAACTGGCCAGCGTCTACCGCTACCTGCTGCGGAGCAACGATATGCAGACCGCCACCCTGGGGGCTGAACTGGATTTCATCCAGTCGTACTTTCACCTCCTGCGCACGCGGTACGGGGCCCATATTCACCTGGAGCAACGGGTTGACGAGCGGTACTGTTCCTACATTCTCCCACCGCTCACGCTGCAGCTGCTGCTGGAAAATGCTGTTAAACACAACGTTATCCTGCCCGAACTGCCCCTGTTCATCCGGATCTGGACTACCGGGCAGGGCCAGCTGGTGGTACAGAACAACCTGCAGCGCAAAACGACACGCGTCAGCAGCAACCGGGTAGGGCTGGCCAACATCGCTGCCCAGTACCGGCTGCTCGGTCCGGAACAAATCCGCGTCGAGGATAATGATCAGGACTTTACCGTCACCCTTCCGCTCTTCCCCAAGGGGTAGGTGGCCTTAATAAACCGGATAAAAATCGGTGGTCGAGGGGGTATAGTAACAGTAATCCAGGGGCATTCGGCGCTGAAAAACCGTGGGTTGGGCAGCACCCTCCGGTACGAGCATCAACGATTTCTTCCCCTGGTAGGTAAACCGCTCCCCAGCCGGGGGTATCCGGCGCTGGTCAAAACTGGTATCGAAATAATACAGGTAGTGGGGAATAAAGCGCAGGTACTGTTTGCGCAGTTCCGGGCTTACCTCTCCCTTCAGGTTAACCAACTGGAAAGGCTTTTTCTCCAGGATGGCCGCCTGGAATTCAACGGCATTCAATGGCATACCCCCCAGCACCGGCATGAGGTTGAATTGACCATCGAGTAGTGCCCACTTTTTTCGGTCGGGAAGCCAGACTTCGGTCAAAACGTGTCCGGCTCCGGTCTTGGCCCGGGCCACATCCCGGGTTTTCAGGGCCAGCACGCGCGCCTTCAGGCCAATCGACTGGAGGGCATCGGCCGCTACGATTCCGTACTCCACGCAGCGGAACTGTTTGCCGTCTTTGGCTTCCTTCAGAATGGTGAGCGCGTCTCCCCGGCTGGGTTCGTTGCTCCCGTTATGTGACCATTGCCGGTGGGTCCAGTCCAGGATCCGCAAGGCCTTTTCCTGATCGGAACCGGCCAGTTTAACGGTTTCGGCCAACTGGTACGTTTCCCGCAGTTCTTTCAGATAGGGATCCGTCAGAGGATCGGGGAAAACGAAGGATAAAGGGGTTTGGGATTCGGTCGAAAACCGGATAGGCTTCACCTTTGGGTTGGGCATGCCCAGCAGGACGTGCCCAAGCTGGTAGGTGGTACAGGCGTTTAGCAGGACCGGCAGCATGAAGGCCAGTGCCCCAGAACGAAGTGGTTTCATGGTTGAAAGGGCGGATACCAGATTCTCGTTAACGGATGTTAAACTTACGGTAAGCAGCAGACCGCTTCAAGCTGAAAATACAGCCGGACCAGCCTGCCGCCGGTACTACTGCCTAGATGAGGTATGAGCCTTTAGGGTTGCATCGCCCCTGAATTCAATTGCCAATTTTAGCGTTCAATTCAACCTAAAGCGAATAATGAGGATATCGATAGAACAAAAAAGAAAAGCCAGCCCGGAAAGAGCTGGCTTTTCAATTGAAGCAGTATGTTACCTTAGTTGATCTTCAGGACGGCCATAAAAGCCTCCTGCGGAATTTCTACGTTCCCGACCTGGCGCATGCGTTTCTTTCCTTTTTTCTGCTTTTCCAGCAGCTTGCGCTTCCGGGATATATCCCCGCCATAACACTTGGCCAATACGTCCTTCCGCATGGCTTTCACGGTTTCGCGGGCAATGATTTTCTGGCCGATGGCCGCCTGAATGGCGATTTCAAACATCTGACGCGGCAGCAGTTCGCGCAATTTTTCGCAAAGCTTCTTGCCCCAGTCATAGGCCTTATCGCGGTGAACGATGGCCGATAAGGCGTCGACCCGATCGCCGTTCAGCATGATGTCAAGCTTCACCATAGTCGACTCCCGGTTGCCCAGGAATTCGTAATCGAGCGAAGCGTAGCCGCGCGAAATGGTCTTCAGCTTGTCGAAAAAGTCAAAGACCACCTCCGCCAGCGGCATTTCGAATTGAAGCTCGACCCGATCCGCCGTCAGGTAAACCTGATTCTTTAGGATGCTCCGCTTATCCATGCAAAGGCCCATGATGGCCCCGACGTACTCGGACTTGCTGATGATCTGTGCCTTGATGAACGGCTCCTCAATCCAGTCGATCTTGGACGGATCCGGCATTTCAGCCGGGGCCGAAACCTGGATCGTTTCGCCTTTGGTGGTGATCACCTCGAACCGCACCGACGGCACGGTTGTGATTACCGTCATGTCAAATTCACGCTCCAGCCGCTCCTGCACGATTTCAATGTGGAGCATACCCAGGAAGCCGCAGCGGAAGCCGAAACCCAGGGCCGCGGAGGTTTCCGGTTCCCAGACCAGGGCCGCATCGTTGAGCTGCAGCTTTTCCATGGCCTCCCGGAGGTCTTCGTATTCACTGGTTTCCACCGGGTAGATGCCGGCGAAGACCATCGGTTTTACGTCCTCAAACCCTTTGATGGCTTCCGTGGCCGGACGGTCCAGGTGCGTGATGGTATCCCCGACCTTTACTTCCTTGGCCACTTTGATGCCCGAGATCAGGTAACCTACGTCGCCGCATTCCACCACCTCCCGGGGCTCTTTATCGAGCCGGAGCGTGCCGATTTCGTCGGCGAAATATTCCCGGCCCGTAGCCATGAATTTCACTTTATCGCCCTTCCGGATGCTGCCGTTGACAACCCGGAAGATTACTTCAATCCCGCGGTAGGAGTTAAAGACCGAATCGAAGATCAGCGCCTGCAATTCGCCGCCCGGGTTACCTGTCGGCGGCGGAACCCGCTCGACAATGGCATTCAGGATTTCTTCGATGCCGATGCCTTCCTTGCCCGAGGCCGGAATGATATGCTCGCGTTCGCAGCCCAGCAGGTCGACCATCTCGTCCTTCACCTCCTCGGGCATCGCGCCGGGCAGGTCGATTTTATTCAGGACGGGAATAATCACCAGGTTGCTATTCATCGCCAGGTAGAGGTTGGAAATCGTCTGGGCTTCCGTCCCCTGGGAGGCATCCACCAGCAGCAGCGCCCCTTCACAGGCAGCGATCGACCGGGAAACCTCGTAGGAGAAGTCCACGTGCCCCGGCGTATCGATGAGGTTGAGCGTGTAGGTTTCGCCCTGGTAGGTATAGTTCATCTGGATGGCGTGGCTCTTGATGGTGATGCCGCGCTCACGTTCCAGGTCCATGTCGTCGAGCAACTGCGCCTGCATGTCCCGCTGGGAAACCGTCTTGGTAAACTCCAGCAGGCGATCCGCCAGGGTGCTTTTCCCGTGGTCGATGTGGGCGATGATGCAAAAATTACGGATATGTTTCACGTTGGAATAACGCTCAAATGGGGTGATGAATTCGCAAATTTACTCAAAAGGTTAAGAACTATCAGCCTGACGAGCCCAGCGGGGCAGGAATAAACACCGGGAAAGCTAGTAAACCCGATTCCCGGCAGCCTTTTCAGCCAAAAAGACCGTCCTCTTACCTTAATCCCAGCATGAAACAACTTGTTTGCGCGCTGCTTTGCCTGCTCCTGGCCTTCGGGTCGGATGCGCAGTCCCGGAAAACCGGAAATCAGTCCGCCGCCCAACGCGAAGAATGGGAGTCCATTTTCAACGGCCGCGACCTGACCGGCTGGGACATCAAAATCGCCGGCCAGCCCCTCAATGATAATTACAAAAATACCTTCCGGGTCCAGGACGGCATGCTGCGGGTGAATTACCAGGAATACGAAAAATTCAACGATAAGTACGGCCACATCTACTACAACAAACCGCTCTCCCACTACCGCGTCCGGTTTCAGTACCGCTTCCAGGGGGAACAGGTGCCCGGTGGAGCCAATTGGAACGTCCGCAACAGCGGCATCATGATGCACTCGCAGTCGGCCCAAAGCCTGACTATGGAACAGCACTTTCCGGTCTCACTGGAAATGCAACTGCTGGGCGGGCTGGGGAAGGGCGTACGCCATACAGGAAATCTCTGCTCACCCGGTACCATCGTCGACATGAACGGCAGCCTGCGTCCTGCCCACTGCATCGACTCAGACTCGAAAACCTACGACGGCGACCAGTGGGTCCAGGCGGAAGTCATTGTTTTGGGTGATTCGGTAGTCTACCACCTGATCGAAGGCGATACGGTGCTCGCGTACCAGAATGTGAGGATTGGCGGAAACCTGGAAGGCGATTTCCGGAAGATGATGAATATCGGCAATGCCGAAGTGTGGCAGGATAAGTTGAATAAACCCTTAAAGGAAGGCTATATCGCCCTGCAGGCCGAAAGCCACGCCATTGACTTCCGGAAAATCGAGCTGCTGAACCTGAAGGGCTGTATGGACCCGAAGGCAGTAAATTATAAGAAGTATTTTGTCAAGCATGAGGCTTCGGATTGCCGGTATGCTGGGAAATAGGTTTTTTCACGCGGATTTGCGCGGATTTTTTTCACAGATTAATCAGAAAAATCTGCGGGAAAAATCCGCGCAAATCCGCGTGAAAAAACTCTATCCTTAAATAGCCTTCATCAGCCCCCGCCGCTTCAGCAACGGCTTGATATCCGGCTCGGCGCCGCGGAACTTCTTGTAGAGCAACATCGGCTCCTCCGTTCCGCCCCGCTCCAGGACGTTTTTCCGGAACGACTGGGCCGACTTCTGGTCAAACAGGCCCTTCTGCTTAAAGACCTCAAAGGCATCCGCATCCAGGACCGCCGACCAGATGTAGCTATAATAGCCGGCTGAGTAACCGCCCGCGAAGATATGCTGGAAGTACGGACTGCGGTAGCGCGGCGGAATCTGCCCGATCAGGCCTATTTTGTTCATGGCGCTGTTCTCAAACGCCATCACATCCTTAGGCGTTTCTCCCGGCTTCAGGGTATGATAGGCCATGTCGAGCAGCGAAGCAGCCAGGTATTCGGTCGTAGCAAAACCCTGGTTGAACAGGCTGCTTTTCTTGATCTTCTTCACCAGCGCGTCCGGAATTACCTCACCCGTTTTGTAGTGCTTGGCGTACAGCTTCAGCATTTCCGGCTCCACCGACCAGTTCTCCATGATCTGGGAAGGCAGCTCGACGAAATCCCGCGGTACGGCCGTTCCCGACAGGCTGCGGTAATTCACGTTGGACAGCAGCCCGTGCAGCGCATGCCCGAATTCGTGGAAGAAAGTGTTCACCTCGTCGAGGTTCAGCAGAGCCGGCTGGCCCGGCGTCGGACGGGAGAAATTACAGACAATCGACACCACCGGGCTGATTTTCTGCCCGCCGGCCCCCTGCTGCGGCCGGTAGCTGGTCATCCAGGCGCCACCTCGCTTGCTGGGCCGCGGGTGGAAATCCATGTACATAACGCCAATGTGGCGGCCGTCGGCTTCTTTGACCTCCCAGGCCGTCACCTCCTCGTGGTAAACCGGTACATTCTTCAGCGGCTCAAACTTCAGGCCGTAGAGCCGGTTGGTCAGCATGAAAATGCCGTCCCGGACGTTCTCCAGGGCAAAATAAGGCCGCAGTTCTTCTTCGTCCAAGGCATACTTTTCTTTCCGCAGCTTTTCGGCGTAGTAACGCCAATCCCAGCTTTCCAGTTTTTCGCCCTTACCCTCGCGGTTCATCAGGGCCTGCAGCTCGTCGGCCTCCTGCCTGGTCACGGACTGGGCGGCGGTCCAGAGCTGGGTCAGCAGTTCACTGACTTTCTCGGGCGTTTTGGCCATGCTTTCCTCCAGAACATAAGCCGCGTGGCTGGGATAGCCCAGCAGACCGGCCCGCTCGGCGCGGAGGGCGACAATCTGGGCGAGATTCTGCTTGTTGTCCCGGGCGTCGTTGTGGTTACAGCGCTCCAGGTAGGCCTTGAACAGCTGCTCGCGCAGGGCCCGGTTGTCGGCGTACTGCAGGAAGGGCATGATGCTCGGATTGTGCAGGGTAAAGACCCATTTGCCGTCCAGCTTCCGCTTTTTGGCTTCTTCGGCCGCCTGAGCAACCAGGGAGGCGGGCAGACCACTGAGGTCTTCCTGCTTGTCGACCACCAGCGTATAGGCGTTATTCTCCGCCAGGATGTTTTGCCCAAACTTCAGGGTCAACAGGGCCAGATCGGCGTTGATCTGCCGGAGCCGATCCTGCTGCTCCCCCTTCAGGGCCGCTCCGCTGCGCACAAAGCTTTTGTAGGTTTTCTCCAGCAATTGCTGCTGTTCCGGCGTCAGTTTCAGGCTTTTTCGCTGTTCGTAAACCGATTTGACCCGCGCGAACAGGGCTGGATTCAGCGAAATATCATCCCCGTGCTTGGACAGACGCGGGGCCATGGTCTGCGCAATTTTCTGCAGCGCATCGCTGGTATTGGCGCCGTTGAGGTTGCCAAAGACCGTCGAGACCCGCCGCAGCAAATCGCCGCTTCGTTCAAGCGCCTCGATGGTGTTGGCGAAGGTTGGCTTGGCCGTCTGGGCCGTAATGGCCGCAATGTCGGCAGCCTGCTGCTTCATAACTTCCTCCAGCGCCGGCTCAAAGTGCTCGGGCTTGATGAGGTGAAAGGGCGGGACACCGAAGGGCGTATTGTACGCCTTGAAGAACGGGTTTTCAGGAGCCGACGACTGGGCCTCCGATCCGAAGGATGTAAAGGTTAGCATAGATGCCAGGACAGCAGCTGCTACAACGTTCATGTACGTATAGGTTAATGAAGGATTATTCTGTAAACGAAAGAAGGGGCCTATCCATTCCGTCCGCGCCTTATTTTCCCCTTGATCTACCCATTAAGGAGAAACCAGTTGCATCAGAATTCCGCAGGCGTACCCCATGTAGGTCCCGACTGCGTAGCCGAGAATCGCCATCAGAACGCCCACCGGAGCCAGCACCGGATGAAACGCTGCCGCGACGATCGGAGCCGTGGCCGGACCGCCCACGCAGGCCTGCGAGCCTACCGCCAGGAAGAAATACGGCGCCCGGATCAGCCGGCTGAAACCAATCATGATCAGCGCGTGAAACAACATCCAGATGACACCCACCATAATAAGGCCTGGGTGATCGGCGATCGCCAGGATATTCATTTTCAGACCAATCGTGGCAATCATCAGGTACAGGAAGACCGAGGCAATTTTAGAGGCCCCGGCCCCTTCCAGCCGGCGGGCGGGGGTGAAGGAAAGGCCCACCCCGAAAGCGGTCGCCAGGCCAACGATCCAGAAGAAGGGGGCATCCAGGCTGAAGCGGCTCAATACCGGGTAATTCCGCCCGATCCAGGGAGCGATGACATCCGCTAGGGCGTGCGCCAGAGCCGTAGCCCCGAAACCCAGGGCCAGCATCTGGAACAGGTCTTTGGTAGTCGGCATCCGGCGCTGGGCTTCGGCTGCCTGCTCTACCCGCTCCCGAACCTCTTCCACCGCCCGGGCATCGGCCCCCAGCCACCGGTCAATGCGCTCCGACTGTCCGGCCCCGTACAGCAGGGCCCCCAGCCATAGATTGGCGACGAAGACGTCGACCGTAACAATGGCCGAAAACAGGTTATTACTCGGCTGAAAGACTTCTTTCAGGGCCGTCTGGTTCGCCCCTCCCCCGATCCAGGTACCAGCCAGGGTTGCCAGCCCACGCCAGACAGCATCGGGCCCCTGTCCGCCAACGAGTTCCGGGGCCAGCCAGGCCATCAGCGCCACCGCCAGCGGCCCGCCGAGCATGATGCTGATGGCCGAAGCCGCAAACATGAGAATCGATTTGCGCCCCAGCCGCCGAAAGGCCTGCAGGTCGACGCTCAGGGTGAAAAGCACCAGCGAGGCCGGGAGCAGCACGCGGGACACTACCGGGTATAAACCGGTCGTATCACCGTCGACCCAGCCAAAGGTGTTCAGCAGGGAGGGTAAAAAATAACAGAGTAAGGTTGGAGGAATGTAGGCAAAGAAACGCTGCCAGAAGGGTCTGGGGCTGTCGGCCAGGGTCAGTACGCCGGCCAGCAGCACAAACAGAAAACCCAGGGTTACGGTATCGGACATGGAATAAGCGATTCGGATGGGTCGTGAGCGGCGCACTAGCCCGCTTCAACGCAAAATTTACCCAAAATCCCCGTAAAACAAACAACGCCGGCCTCAACCTGAGCCGGCGTGTCAAGATTACACTTCATCAACAAACTAAAAACCAATCGAATCGTTGTTGCGGTGAATCACTTAGCGATCATTCATCGTCGCAACGATTTGTCTTCCGGAAGATAAAGCTAACTTCCAAAATGACAAAATTTTATTCGTTAGTGGCTGTAGGAGGGGGACTCGAACCGCCCACGGTGCAGTTAGCCACAACACAAATCCTGGTGGTCAACCCCAGTCGCCCTTACAGGCGGCATTATGTTGCGTTTATCCCTTATCACCACCCCCGAGACAGGAGGGCACGTCTGCCAATTTCGACATCCTACAGTGTTTGGAAAAGAACGTTACCGAACCGAACTTGCCGTTGCCTGCCCTGATTCGATAAGACAAAGGTAAAGCGCCAATCCAATACATTGCAAATTTTGCATCAAAAATTTTGAAAATTTTTTTCGGTGTCAAAAAAAGGCGTCATTCGTTGAGGAATTAAAAATTCATTAAGCCGTACACATGGACAAGAATCTGGAGATCGACCACGTAGACCTGAAAATCCTGACGCTGCTGATGGAAGACGCCAACATGCCGTACACGGAGATCGGCAAGCGGATCCAGGTGTCAGGAGGAACGGTTCACGTCCGGATGAAAAAAATGGAAGGAATGGGCATTGTCAAAGGCTCCCAGCTGGTCATCGACCACAGCAAGCTCGGCTGGGACATCAGCGCCTTCCTGGGTATTTACCTTGACAAAAGCTCGCTTTACGAAGACGTCGCCATTCAACTGATGAAGATTCCGGAGATCATCAGCATCAATTATACCACCGGCACCTACAGCATCTTCGCCAAAATCATCTGCCGTGATACCCAGCACCTTCGGGAGGTCCTGCACGACAAAATTCAAAAAGTCGGCGGCATCCAGCGCACCGAAACCTTTATCTCTTTGGAAGAACGGGTTAACCGGCCGGTGCCGTTTGGGGAAGGATTATAGGAGCTAGGGACGAAGGATTGAGGGATTGAAGGATTGAGGCGGTCCGCCGCTGCGGGTCTATAGTCGGTCTGACCTGCACTGGCAAAGCACACTTCAATCCCTCAATCCGTCAATCCTTCGTCCCTGTTCCCCCTGACAAAAATCAGGACGAATTTTTTTTGATATTTGCCAAACGGTAGCGGAACAGCCTATCGACTTGTGTTGTTATCCCCAGGACGCACTGTGTACTGTCACAACCGCCACCTTGCATTATGAGCAAAGACGTCGAAATTTTAGAGAGTATTACCAACTCCGAATACAAGTACGGGTTTGAAACCTTAATCGAAGCCGACGAAGCACCGGCTGGTCTCGATGAGGGCACCGTACGCTTCATCTCCGCTAAGAAGAACGAACCTGCGTGGATGCTGGAGTGGCGCCTGAAGGCCTTCCGTTTATGGCAGGACATGAAGGAGCCGCACTGGCCCAATGTTAAATCCCCGGCCATTGATTACCAGGCCATCAAGTACTATTCAGCACCGAAGCAGAAGAAAGAGGTAAAGTCCCTGGATGATATTGATCCGGAACTGCGTGATACCTTCGAACGCCTGGGCATTTCGCTCAAAGAGCAGGAACGCCTGGCTGGCGTAGCCGTGGACGCAGTTATTGACTCGGTTTCCATTGCGACTACCTTTAAAGGCAAACTGAAAGAACTGGGGATCATCTTCTGTTCGATGACGGAAGCCATTCAGGAATATCCGGAACTGGTTCGTAAATACATCGGATCGGTTGTTCCGCCGAAGGATAACTACTTCGCCGCCCTCAATTCGGCCGTTTTCTCCGACGGGTCATTCTGCTATATTCCCAAAGGGGTGCGCTGCCCGATGGAGCTGTCGACCTACTTCCGCATCAACGCGGCCGGTACGGGTCAGTTTGAACGGACGCTGATCGTCGCCGACGAAGGCTCCTACGTCAGCTACCTGGAAGGCTGTACGGCACCGATGCGGGATGAAAACCAGCTGCATGCCGCCGTGGTGGAACTGGTGGCCATGAAGGAAGCCGAAATCAAGTATTCAACGGTTCAGAACTGGTATCCCGGCGATAAGGAAGGCCGCGGTGGGATTTACAACTTCGTCACCAAGCGCGGTATCTGCGACGGGGCGCACGCAAAGATTTCCTGGACGCAGGTAGAGACCGGTTCCGCTGTTACCTGGAAATACCCGTCGGTCATCCTCAAAGGGGATAACTCCATCGGGGAGTTTTACTCCGTTGCCGTGACCAACAATATGCAGCAGGCCGATACGGGTACCAAAATGGTCCATATCGGAAAAAATACGAAAAGCCGGATCGTGTCCAAGGGCATCTCGGCCGGGAAGAGCCAGAACTCCTACCGGGGCCTGGTGCAGGTCTTCAAGCGGGCGGAAAACGCACGGAACTTCTCCCAGTGTGACTCCCTCCTGCTCGGCGACCGCTGCGGCGCGCACACCTTCCCGTACATTGAGGTCAACAACCAGACGGCGACCGTTGAACACGAAGCCACCACCTCCAAGATCGGTGAGGACCAGCTGTTCTACTGTAACCAGCGCGGTATTCCGACCGAGCAGGCCGTAGCGCTGATCATCAACGGCTACGCCAAGGAAGTCCTCAATCAGCTGCCGATGGAATTCGCCGTCGAAGCCCAGAAGCTGCTAGAAATTTCCCTGGAAGGCTCCGTCGGCTGATCGGCCTCAGGCAATATCCAAAATCACAAAGCCTCCGCGGAAACGTGGGGGCTTTTTTGTGAGCAGATCACGAATTAAAGGGTTCGGAAGCTGGACAAGCCGACGAATCGGGCGCCGTACCCTGACCAGAAGTGGGCACAAACAAGGCTGAACTCCGCGGCCTGCGCTTGCGTTTTCCCTGCAACAAACCACCAACTTCATGCTTTCCCTAAACGACGCCCTGAGTCGCTTTCGCTTGGTAGCCCTGCTGGAGGGCATATCGTTTCTGCTGCTGCTGTTTATCGCCATGCCCCTGAAATACCTGGCCGGGCAGCCCCTGGCCGTCAAATACGTTGGCTGGGCCCACGGGGCGCTCTTTGTCGCCTACGTGCTGACGCTGCTGGTGGTGTGGGTCGACCGGCGTTGGTCGTTTGGCCGGGTCGTGCTGGCGTTTGTGATGTCACTGATCCCGTTTGGCACCTTCTGGCTCGACCGCCGGCTGAAGCAGGAAGCGGTCAATAACGCCTGAAAGAACTTACCCTAGCGGGTTGATCGTTAAAAATTCCTTAAATCCGCTCTTGCGCTTAAAACCTTACGCATTGGCTCAGAAGCGGTTGCCAAACGGCCGCCAACATCGTTTATTCTGTGAGCCAAATGGCTTGATGGACTCTCCGCTGTTTTGTTAACTTTGCCGACAATCCCACTCAACGAGGTGTTGTTCGGTAGTGGCCGTTTGAAACGTATGCAAAAGCTGTATTCCTGCCGAGGGACACTGATGGCCCTCCCCCTGCTGACCGCCCTGGCGGTTGGTTGCAACTCTGCCGAAAACAAGCAGTCCGACGAACAGGCCCAGGCGGAGACGTCGGTTCAGGCCGTAGCAGCCGCTTCCAATCCGACCAGCAAAGCGGGTGCGGCGACGGTGGCAATCGACCCGACGACCATACCTGCTTCCAAAATTGCGGACGCCGCCACCATCCTGGCCCGGAAAGAAGTACCCATTCTCTGCTACCACCAGATCCGGCCCTGGCGGGGAACCGATTCGCAGTCGGCAAAGGATTACATCATCCCGACTGACGTGTTCAAAGCGCAGTTGAAAATGCTGGCCGACAGTGGCTACCATTCCATTACCCCAGACCAGCTCTATGCTTACCTGACGACCGGGGCCGCCCTGCCGGAAAAACCGGTTATGTTCACCTTTGACGACGGCACGCTGGAACACCACGAAATTGCCGCCGGGGAGCTGGAAAAACACGGTTTTAAAGGCGTCTTCTTCATCATGACGGTCGCCATTGGCCGCCGCGGGAAGCAGCCGTACGTCGATAAGCAACAGATCAAGGACCTGGCCGACCGGGGTCACGTCATTGGCTGCCATACCTGGGACCACCACAACGTGAAAAAATACCAGGGCCAGGACTGGGTGACCCAGATCGAGGAACCCACCAAAAAGCTCGAGGAAATTACGGGCAAACCGGTACGGTATTTTGCGTATCCGTTTGGGCTTTGGAACCACGAGGCCACGGTTGAACTGAAGAAGCGGGGCTACCTGGGGGCCTTCCAGCTTTCCGAAAAAAAGCGGGATCCGGAAAATCCCCTCCTGAGCGTCCGCCGCATTATCGCCAGTGGCTTCTGGAGCCCCAAAACCCTGCATAATAGCATGGTTAACAGCTTCCGATAAGCTTTTCTGAACGCAGGATTAAAAGCGAAGGAGCCAGTTTCCGATGGGGAACTGGCTCTTTCGCTTTTCCGGCTTTGGTATCAGGTGCTTGCGTAGCGGGAGTTACTTAAGTATATTTCGAAAATTTTACGTTTCTGTAACTAACCGATTATTATGAGCACGGAATCCAACGAGGGTTCACTCCTCTCCGGTGTCACTTCGTTCATCAACCGGAAAATTCTGCGTACGGACAAATCCCGCTGGAACTACCAATACCAGAAAGGTCTTTGGAACGGCCTGGAAAACATGGATGAACTGGCTCGTTTCAGCGTCATCGGCGGATACGTGCAGTACCTGAAACCCGACCAGCCCGCTATTCTGGAAATCGGGTGCGGCGAAGGCATTCTGTCCCAGCGCATCGGGAAACCCCACTACGGGTATTTTGAAGGAACGGACGTGGCTGATGCAGCCATCGCCAATGCCCAGCAGCGTTACGGCGACGATAAAACGTACTTCCACGCCGTCGACATGAACGAGTACCGTTCCGACAAAAAATTTGACATCATCATCTTCAACGAAGCCATCTATTACCTCCGCCCGATGGCCGAAAAGCTGGTATCCATGTACGCCCCGCTGCTGAAAGAAGATGGGCTGCTGATCATTTCCATGAATACCGGTCGCCACGCGGACAGCAAGGAACGCTGGGCGCAGATCGCCACGGCTTTTGAAACACTGGACAGCACTTTCGTAGAAACATCGAAAAACGGCTGGGATATCAAGGTGTTGAAGCCGGTCTCCAAGGCTTAAATAACTGCTGATCCACAAGAAAGCCCCTCCCTGACGTCAGGGAGGGGCTTTCTTTAGTTTAACCGTTTACTGAACCACCTCCAGTGCCTCGACCCGCTCGCTGATAAAGGTCATTTCCTCTTCGCTCAACTGAACCGCGGTGGCTCCGGCGTTCTGGATGGCCTGGTCCTTGTTGCGGGCACCCGCCAGTGCAATGGTAATACCGGGACGCTGCACCGTCCAGCGAAGCACCAACTGCGCAAGCGTGCAGCCTTTGTCTTCCGCCATCGGCCGTAGTTCGTCCAGCATCGCGTTGGTCCGGGCGACATTATCGTCTTTAAAGTACTTCCAGTTGGCCCGGTGATCGCCCTCGGCGAAGGCGTGTCCGGGTTTGATTTTGCCCGTCAGCAGGCCTCGTTCAAGCGGACTGTAAGCCAGGATCGCTTTGTGGGATTCCAGACAGTACGGCACGACTTCCGCCTCGATTTCCCGGCGGACCATGCTGTAAGGCACCTGATTGGAGATCAGCGGTACGGTTGCTTCCGCTTCCTGCATCTGGGCCACGTTGTAGTTGCAGACGCCGGCATAGCGGACCTTACCCTGCTCGATAAGCCGCGCGACGGCTTCGAACGATTCCGCGATGGGGGTCGTGACATCCGGCCAGTGGATCTGATAGAGGTCGATGTAATCCGTGCCCAGCCGTCGCAGGCTGTCCTCACACTCACGAATGATGCTGTCCCGGCCCGCGTAGCGGTAGATGTCTACGTTCCGACCACTGTTGTCCTTGCTTTTAAACGCCAGAACCCCGTTGGTTCCTTCCCACCGCATGCCAAATTTGGTCAGAATCTGGACCTGATCGCGGGGCAGGTCTTTGATGGCCTCTCCGACAATTTCTTCGCTGAGGCCCATACCGTAAATCGGAGCCGTATCGATGGAGGTAACTCCGGCCTCATAGCTGGCCCGGATGGCATCGACGGCATCCCGGCGCTCGGTGCCGCCCCACATCCAGCCCCCGGCCGCCCAGGCCCCGAAGGTGATGATGGAAACGTGTAAATCAGAAGTACCTAGCTGACGATATTCCATGTATACTGTGTGTTGATAGGTTTTCGGATCAGGAGGGGCTATCCAGGGCCGGATCCCGCCCCTGCAAACCACCAGTATGCAGGGCGACCACGGTGCTGCCCGGCGCAAAAATGCCCTTTTTTGCCAAATCATAGAGGCCATACAGCATTTTTCCGGTATAAACCTGCTCCAGGCGAACCCCGGTTCGGGCTTCGAAGCCGCGTATAAAGGCAAGCAGTTCAGGGGTTGTCCGGGCGTAGCCGCCAAAATGATAGTCCGGAAAAAGGCGAAATTGATCGGTCCCGGTCAGGCAGCTAACCTCGGCCGAAAGAAAGGTGCCTCCTTTCAGGACGGAAAAACCCAGTACCTGGGTAGCGGGTGAAGCGCCGGCTACCAGGCCCGCCAGGGTCCCGCCGGTTCCGGCGGCAACGCAGAGATAGTCCGGGGAGGCACCTAACTGGCGGCTTATTTCCGCTACCCCTTCCGCTACCCCAGGCAAGGCAAAGGCGTTGGTTCCGCCTTCCGGGAGTTCATAGAAAGGTCCGTACCGGGCCGAAAGGGCCTCCCGAAACGCCGCATCGCTTTTACCCCGGTAGGCTTCCCGGCTAATGAACTGAAGTTCCATCCCCTGCTCCCGCGCAAACCGAAGCGTAGTAGAAGCCCGATCGCCTGGATCTTCGCCCCTGATGATGCCGATCGTGCGAAAACCCAGCAGCCGGCCCGCCGCGGCCAGGGCGTGGATATGGTTGGAATAAGCGCCGCCGTAGGAAAGGAGCGTTTCGAAACCCAGCTTCCTTGCTTCCAGGAGATTGTATTTGAGTTTCCGCCACTTGTTGCCGGAAACCAGCGGATGCAGCAGGTCGTCCCGTTTCAGAAAAAGCCGGATCGGAACCGGTTCCGGAAAGGGATCGGGGATAAACTGAAGCGGCGAGACGGGCCCTGATGCAAAGAATTCTTCTAACATTTGGTAGTTTTGCGCCATGGTAACCAGGGACGAAGAAGAACCGTTCGACGCTATTCCCCCCGCCACGGGTGAACCGGAAGAGGACGAATGGTATGAGCACCACCGGATCGTGGCCGACAAAGGCCAGGGGCTGATGCGCATCGATCGCTTCCTGAGCGAACGGCTTCCGAATGCCTCCCGGACCAAGATTCAGTACGCCATCGAAACCGAGTCGGTCAAGGTCAACGATCGCCCGATCAAAGCCAGCTACAAAATTAAGCCGCTGGACGTCATCACGGTTTCGCTGCCGCATCCACCCCGGGATACGGAAATTCTGCCGGAAAACATCCCGCTCAACATCGTTTACGAAGATGAGGAACTGCTGGTGATGAACAAGCCCGCGGGCATGGTCGTTCACCCGGCTTACGGAAACTGGTCCGGTACGGTGGTCAACGCGCTGGTCTACCACTTTCAGGCTCTGCCGACCCACCGGAACGGAGCCATTCGACCGGGCCTGGTTCACCGCATCGACAAAGATACCTCCGGTCTGCTGGTCATCGCCAAAACCGAGTACGCCATGACGCACCTGGCCCGGCAGTTCTTTGAACATACCATCGAGCGAACCTACCTGGCCCTGGTCTGGGGCGAACCCAAAATTGCGCAGGGAACCATTCGGGGGCATATCGGCCGCAGCCTCCGCGACCGCAAGGTGATGGCCGTATACCCAGACGGTAGCCAGGGCAAACATGCCGTGACGCATTACCAGGTTCTGCAGCCGATGCAGTTTGTGTCGCTGGTCCAGTGTAACCTGGAAACCGGCCGGACCCACCAGATTCGGGCGCACTTCCAGTACCTGGGGCATCCCCTGTTCAACGATGCGGCCTACGGAGGTGATCAAATCCGCAAAGGCAGCTCCGTTGGTTCTTACAAGGCCTTTGTTCAGAACTGTTTCACGCTTCTGCCGCGCCAGGCCCTGCACGCCAAGTCACTGGGCTTTCAGCACCCGCGCAGCAAGGAGTGGATGCAGTTCACCTCCGATCTGCCGGAGGATTTCCGGATAGTCCTGGAGAAATGGGAAAATTATGGTTCCAACACCTAAGTAGCCAGCCTCCCCACGGGGATTCGGCACCACCGAAACGCTTTGACAAAACTTACAATGCAGATCCGACCCGCTACTGCCACCGATGTTCCCCGGATGTTTGAACTGGTGCTGGAACTGGCCATTTACGAGAAAGCCCCGGAACAGGTCACCAACACGCCCGAACAGATGCTCACCGACGGCTTTGGCCCTAATCCCCTCTTTGGTGCCCTGGTTGCCGAAGCAGACGGTAAAATTGTCGGCATGTCGCTGTATTATTTCCGTTATTCGACCTGGAAAGGCAAGCGCCTGTATCTGGAAGACATTATTGTTACCGAATCCTACCGGGGTAAGGGCCTGGGAAAGGCGTTGTTCGACGAAACCATCGCCCATGCCCGGCAAACCGATTGTACAGGAATGATGTGGCAGGTCCTCGACTGGAACGAGCCCGCCATCGAGTTCTACAAGAAATTCGGAACCCGTTTTGATACCGGCTGGTGGAATTGCCACCTGGATTTTCCTATGCCGGAATAAGCATAATTTCGCTCCGCCCATACCGGGCTGGTGGCTGGAGCGCCAAAGCAGCTAGTTGATGAAGCGAATACAAGTGGACAAAAAGCGCGCACTGCGCATTGCGGGTTGGGTTTGCCTGGGCGTTTTTGGCCTGGGGTTATTAGGCACCGGCATGCTAATCTGGAACCGGGAAGCCCTGCTGCGGGAGATCCTCGACCGGGGTATCCGGAAAGCCCGCCGGGATTATGGTCTGGCGGTCCAGATTGACTCCGCGCGCTTTACGGGGCTATCGACGGTAGCCTTTTCCCGGATCAGCGTGGTACCCGAACAACGCGACAGCCTGGTGCGCATCGACCGGGTGGAGGTAGGCGTCAGTCCCTGGCCGCTGCTGATGGGCCGGGTCGCCGTATCGTCCCTGAACCTGGAAAACGGGCTGGTCCACGTGGTTCGCCGCGACAGCCTCACCAATATTGACTTTCTTCTTAAGCGGAAGAAAGACTCCACCTCCACAAGCCGGCGGCGGGCTGACCTTTCCGACCTGGCCGAAAACCTGGTCGATAACCTGCTGGCCAAAATTCCGGACGATATGAACGTTCGGAACCTGGAGTTTCGGCTAACCGATAATACCGTCCGCCAGCGGTTCCTGACCGAATCGGCCGTCATCGATGATGAGGAACTGACCTCAACCATTCGCGTGAACGGCAACGAATCCATCTGGCACCTGAATGGGATGGTAGACGGGAATGACCAGGAAGCCAATGTGCGCCTGTTTGCCGAAGGAAAACCCCTGGAAATTCCCTACCTCAAGCAACGCTACAACCTCCTGCTCCAGGCCGATACGCTGGGTGCTGAACTGCGGGACGTCGACCGCGCGGGCGGGGAATTACGAATTCTGGGCGCCGGATTTGTCCGGAACCTGCGGCTCAATCACCCGGCCGTGGCCCTCAACGACGTCCTGGTCCCTCAGGCTTCGATGAATGCCGACCTGTTTGTGGGCGAAAACTATCTGGGCCTGGACAGTACTTCCGTAGTGCGGCTGGGTCAGGCGGAAGCACGGCCGTTTTTGAAGTATACGCTGTCCCCGAACAAGGTGTATGACCTGGCCCTGCATACCGACTCGCAGGAAGCTCAGCACATTTTTGACGCCTTTCCGCAGGGCCTGTTCGAATCCCTGGAAGGCATCAAGGTGGCCGGTAAGCTCAAGTACGACCTTCGGTTGCACCTCGACAGTGCCCTACCCGATTCGGTCCAGTTTGAGGCGGACCTGATTCCGGAAAACTTCAAGATTGTCCAGTTCGGAAAAGTCGATTTTCGGCGGATTAACGGCTCTTTCCGGCACGAAGTTTACGAAAAGGACAAGCTGGTCCGCTCGTTTATCGTCGGGCCGGAAAACCCGGACTTTGTCCCGCTGGAGCAGATATCGCCTGATCTGCGCAATGCCCTGCTCACCTCGGAAGATTACAACTTCTTTACCCATAAGGGCTTCAACGAGAAAGCATTCCGGGTATCCATTGCCACCAATTACAAAACCCGGAAATTCAAGCGCGGCGGGAGTACGGTTTCCATGCAGCTGGTAAAAAACGTCTTCCTGAACCGGAACAAGACGTTATCGCGCAAGGCGGAAGAAATCCTGATTGTCTGGCTGATCGAGAACCAGCGCCTGGTGAGCAAGTCGCGCATGTACGAGGTGTACCTCAACCTCATCGAATGGGGACGCGACATCTACGGCGTTTCCGAAGCGTCCCGGTATTACTTTGCCAAACACCCGTCCGAGCTGGGCCTGGGCGAGAGTATTTTCCTGGCTTTTGTCGTGCCGAGTCCAAAGCGGGCTCTCAACTGGTTCCTGCCTGACGGAACGCTGCAATCCCGCAATGTTCGGGGCTATTTCCGCCTGATTGGCCGCATCATGGCCTCGCGGGGGCTTACCCAGCCCGATTCGGGCGCCTACGGATTCTACGATGTTCGCCTGCGGGAAGGGCTTCGCCGGGACATTCTGCCCGACGACAGCATCGATATCGACAGCACCTTCTTTGAACCCGATATGAATCTGGATCTCGACGGTGGTCTGTTCGAAGATCGCGCCGAAGAACCCCAGGCTGTCACGCCCACGCCAGCCACTCCCGCTCCCACCTCGCCCGCCGATACCGTTAAAACCCGCCGCCAGCTCCGCCAGGAACGCCGCGAACGAAAACGACGGGAAAAAGAGCAGCAGCGGCAGTTGGAGGAGACGGGGATTGAAGGATTGAGGGATTGAGGGATTGATCTATAGTCGTTCAATCCTGTATTGGCGTAGCTTACATCGATCCTTCAATCCTTCAATCCTTGATCAAATCCGGTCGCCGCTTCCGCGTCCGCTCCAGGGCCTGCTCAAAGCGCCACTGGTCGATTTTGGCTTCGTGACCGGACAGGAGAATGTCGGGGACCTGGTGGCCTTCGAAATCGGCCGGACGGGTGTAAACCGGCGGGGAAAGCAGGTCGTCCTGGAAGGAGTCGGTCAGAGCGGAAGTTTCATCCGAAATAACCCCGGGGATCAGGCGAATGATGGCGTCGGAAACGACGGCTGCGGGCAGTTCCCCCCCCGTCAGGACATAATCCCCCAAGCTGATTTCCTTTGTGATAAAGAGCTCCCGGACGCGCTCATCAACTCCTTTATAGTGGCCGCAAAGGATGATTAAGTTTTGGGCCAGCGACAGGCGGTTAGCCGTGCGCTGGTCAAAGCGTTCGCCGTCCGGGGTCATGTAGATGACCTCATCGTAGGTCCGCTCGGCTTGAAGCGCCCGGATGCAGCGGGCAATGGGTTCAACGGTCATCACCATCCCGGCGCCTCCGCCGAACATGTAATCGTCGACCCGCCGGTGCTTATCCGTTGAATACTCGCGCAGATCGTGGATGATGACCTGGGCCAGGCCCGCCTGCTGCCCGCGCTGGACGATGGAATGGGCGAAAAAGCTGTCGAGCAGCTTTGGCAGGCAGGTAATGATATCAATCCTCATCGGGAAAACGGATTTCGTCTTCGTCGCTAGCATCCTCTTCGGGTTCGGCCTCGTCCCCGTTGCGCTGGTCGGACTTTCCGGGCGTATCATCCAGGTATACATCCACCAGCCCTTCCGGCAGATTAACGTTCAGGATCCGATTGGTCCGATCGACGGTTTTTACGATTTCGGAATGGGACGGAATCAGAATTTCCTGACCCCGGTACTGCATGGCAATCAGATCCTGGGTGGACATGCTGTACACCGTCGTAACGGTTCCCAGCTCGCCCAGGGCCTCGTCCCTGACCCGGAATCCAACGATCTCGTGGAAGTAAAACGACTCGCCGCCGAGTTCCTCAAGATTATCCAGGGGCAGGTACAGATCGCAGTTGATCAGCTTCTGGGCCTCCTCAATGGTATTGACTTCTTCCAGGGCTACGATAGCCCGGTTCCGATTGACCGAAATGGACTCCACAAAATACGGTACCAGTTCGCCTTTAACGTCGATCAGGACCGAATCCAGCTCTTCGTACGCGTCCGGTACGTCTACATCCAGAAAGAATACAAGCTCCCCCTGCACACCGTGGGTTTTGGTAATCTTTCCCAGTTGAAAGCAATCGTCTTTTGTCACAGCTATGTTCGATATGGGATGAAGGGATGGGCGTAAAGAGACACCCGTACGCACACCCCTAAAACAACAACTGACGGGAACCCTGCCTGGTTATGACAGGATGCCCATCAGTCGGGATGTACCAGATGAACGTCTTATTCGGCAGCAGCTTCGCCTTCAGCGGCCGGTGCTTCAGCACCTTCCTCTTCAGTAGCGGCAGGAGCTTCTTCAACCACGACATTTTTCTTGGCGAGGGCTTCCGCACGAGCGGCGCTAACCTTTTTCTCGGCATCCAGACGGGCCTGCCGGTCGGCAGCAATCTGCTCAGCTTTGGAAAGGGCAGCTCCGGACTTCCGGTTTTCCTTCTCCTGTTTCCAGTCCTCAAATTTGGCATCAGCCTGCTCCTGGGTGATGGCGCCTTTCAGCACGCCCACCTGCAGGTGCTTTTTCAGCATGACACCCTCGTGCGAAAGAATCGAACGAGTCGTGTCCGTAGGCTGGGCACCTTTCAGCAGCCATTCTACCGCCCGGTCGGCCTTCAGGACAACCGTAGCCGGATCGGTGTTGGGGTTGTAGCTACCGACTTTCTCAATAAAGCGACCATCCCGTGGTGCTCTGGCATCGGCGATAACGATGTCGTACATCGCCAGTTTTTTGCGTCCGCGACGCGATAAACGGATTTTAACAGCCATTTTTTGGTTGGTTTTCGGTGGAGGAACGCGTCCTCCGGTTGAAACTGGGTGCAAAGATACGGTTTCAACCGCCAGAATCCTATTCGTTAACGGTTTACCGTGTAAAGTTTAAGGTTGGCTCCGCCCGAAATTCAGCTATCGGGCGAAACCAACCTTAAACGTTAAACCTTAAACCATAAACGACTCCAATCAGCGCTCGGTCGGATCCGGACGGAAGCCTGACTGGTAGCGCGGCGAACGCAGCATGTTCTGTGGTACAATGATGATCTCTACGCGCCGGTTTCGCTGCAGGTTGTCCGATGAACTATTCGGCGCGACCGGTCGGTACTCCCCGTAATATTCGGTCAAAATCCGGCTCGGATCGGTCAGCCCTGCGCGGGACAGGAACCGGCGGGCGGCTTCCACCCGGCGCTTGGAGAGCTGCACGTTGTAGTTATACGAAGCCCGGTAATCGGCATGTCCGACGAGAATAATACCGCACTCGGTCTTCACGTTAAGCAGCTCAATGACTTTCCGCAGGATGTCCTGGGAAGCCGGGCGAATCGTTGCCTTATCCGTGTCGAATTCGATGTTGCCAAACAGCGCCTCGCATTCCGGCGTCAGCTTGGAGCGGAGCAGGGAACTGATGATGCTGTCGAGGTTCATGGCAACCCCGGCACCGGATACCACGCTACCGGCCGGTGTAGACGGTTCTTTGTCGAAAAGATCCGCTACGCCATCGTTGTCCGTATCGGTGTACAGGCGGGGATCAACCGGCTTGGGCATGTTGGCCTTGGCGATTGAATCCGCATCGTTCATCGTCGGGTTATAAGGCGGCTTGATCAGGTCACGGGGATCGGTCCAGCGGAGGTGGTAGCGGCCTTTGCTAGGATCGTAGACGCCATCCTTACCGACCCGAACGGCGTTTTTGCCCAGCTTGTAGGTCAGTGCCAGGCCAACGCTGGCGTACTTGTCGAGCTTTGAGGTACCTTTCTGCCACTTGAAGATGTTCGCCGGGTTGGTATTATCCACGCCGCCGACGGTCATGTCGAGTTTCTCGGTATTGACGTTGTTGTAGGTGAAGTCAATACCCAGATCGATCCGGGGCGTCAGTTCGTAGTGAATGGTCGTACCAACCGGGAAAACGATTTCCCGCGTAAAGCGTGAACCGTCCGACTCCCAGCGGCCCTGGGTAACGGAGCTATAATCCAGCCGGTCGTTGCTGTACCGGATGAGCTGATCGGTATTGAGGTCATACACCCGGGTATCGAACCACATCAGGCCCGCCCCTCCGTAGATATCCCATTTCCAGCGGCGCAGTTTCTGGCTGCCCATCAACAGGGACTTCATGTTGACCGAGGCCGTCACGGTTCCCTGCAGGAAGTCGGACCGGAAATAGGAGTTGTACACCCGCCGGCGCGATCCCCGGAGGGTTCCGGTGGAAAGCCGGGTTTCCAACCCAAAGATGTGAGTGAGTTGTTTGTTGATTCCCAGACCAACGCCCCCCGTCAGCTGCTCCTTGGGGCCCATATAGGGCACCAGCCGCCGGCCATCGTGCGTCAGATCACCAAAAAACTTGGTCAGCATGGGCGTAACCGTTACCGACCAGGTGTTCATTTTGAATTCACCTTCGTACGGACGGTTCTGGGCCTGCCCCGGCGTGAGAGCCGCCAAACCAAGCATTAAGGAAGCATAGACGGAAATTTTCTTCATGTGGAATTCAGGTTAAATGCATGGACCTCTCCCTCGGACAACTCGCTGAGCGGTGAGAGGCAACCAGCCGCGGAGTAAGTCTATAAGCCGGATTCTGTTCCGAACAAGTTCGGTTCTTATCATTTATCTCGGCCGGCCGTCACCGACCGGCTCTATCGACCTACCCGCACCAGCATCACCCGGGTTTCCCCAGGTTACAGGGACGAGCCGCCCCCAGTCTGGTGCCTATTTGGTCTTTCAGCCCATAAGGTTTGCCTTGCCCCGTCTGTCACCAGCCGGGCGGTGGGCTCTTACCCCACCTTTTCACCCTTACCGGAGCAAGCTCCGGCGGTATATTTTCTGTGGCACTTTCTGTCCACCGGCCGTCACCAGCCGGCTGCCTTCCCGTTAGGAAGTATGGTGCTCTATGCTGTCCGGACTTTCCTCCCCGGCGACTCCTCTCGGAAACCGCCGGAGCGATAAGACAACTTACTCCGCGTGGTTGCCCAGGCTCATTGTGCGCAAATCTATAAATACTTAAATGGATAAAAAATCCACTTGGGAAATTTGACCGCCCGCTACCCCACCATTTAAGGCTGTTTGGCGCATTACAGGCCGTCAACGCGGACGTTCATTCGGCCACTGGCGAACACCACTCCCAGCAGGGACTGGGCCGTCAGGTACACCTGATCGGGTGAAATCTGGTCAATTTTTCCGTTGAGTATAACCCCCTTAGTGATTGGATTGTTCGCCAGGCGTGTCTCAAGCGATTTTCTGGCTTCGTCAATCTGATCCCCTACCGGAAAGCTGAGTTGTTTTTCCAGGGTCCGGGTCAGGGTGCCCTGTAAAAACCAGTTGGCGGTCCGGTGCAGGAAGTTTCGGGTCTCAAAATCGTAGGTCAGGTTCCGCAGCGAGATCGTCCTCGTCTGGGGATCGAAGTACGGATAGCCCCGTAGATAAATGTCGCCATTCAGGCTTCCCTGCAGTCCCGCTTTGATGATCAGGTTATCCGTCTGGCCGTAAAGGTCAATGTCGGTCAGGGTCACCTTGTATTTGCCATCCTGAAAGGTGTACTCTTTTCCCACAAACTCGGCCGCTGCCAGTTGGGCCGCCTCCCGGTAGGATGCCTCGCAGAGCAGACCGACCTTGAACTGTTCCGTAATCTTAGGCGTGACGACCAGGTTGGGCAAAGCCGTTGCGGGCTTGACTTCGGGTTTGGGGCCCGTCTGGGTCAGGGTGTAGCCTTCCAGGCCGATCGTCGTGCGGATGAAGTTGCCTTCAAACCGAAAGGGGGTAATCAACACCCGGTTCGGGACCACCTGAAGCCAGGTGCGGTACTTCTCGGATACCAGATAAGGCTCCCGTACGGTGTTCCAGATTTTCAGGACGGGCGTTTTCAAATCCACTTTTTTCCGAACCTCCTGGTCGAGCGTTTCGGTGATCCGGCCCAGGTTGCGGTCGATGATGGGACCAATGATGCGCGTGACGGGGACTTCGAAACCGGCAATCTTCAGGACCGGCCTCCGCACCCAGTCGTAACCCTGGGCGGTCGTCCGGGTATTGACCGACCAGTCCGAATCGATCGAAAAGCGGGTGGCGAATTTGAGGTCCAGTTCGAACTCGGTTTCCTGGTACTGCATGAACCCCAGGATCTTCATGCCCGCTTTCGCCCAGATCTTCAGCGGTACGCGAAAGTGGAAAACGCTGTCCTGCTGGGCCTGCACCCGGATTACATCGCGTTTCCAGACCTTAGTCAGAAACTGATCGTTGTCGTTATCGGTCAGGCTGTTGTCTTCGTAGACGAGCCCGGTAACCTGGGTGTTCAGTTGCCGCTCGACATCGCTCAGGCTGATGGTTACCGGTACGTTGACCGTCGACAGAAATTTTTCGTTTAACACGTCCATTTTCGTAACGGAATAGGCGGCCTTCGGCGCCGAAGGCCGTGCGGTCACGGAAGACGGCGGCTTGGGGCCGCAGGCTTGTAACGTCAACCAAATGATCCATGCCAGACAGACGATACGGTGGGTGCTGCCTGATCTACTTAAGTTTAACCTTGGTGGCTCCATAGCCAAATCGCTCTTTTTGGGCATCTTCAAAGAATCGTACCCCGGTATGCTTGCCCAGCCGCCGGTGCAGTTCGTTGCGGAGAACGCCATTGCCGACCCCGTGAATGAACGTAATTTCGTCCATTCCATTGGCGATGGCGCCTTCCAGCTTAGCTTCAAACGTCTTTAACTGCAGTTCCAACAGTTCACCGGTTGACCGCTTTCCGGGACCCTCCGGGAGTAATTGCTCAATGTGCAGGTCCACAATGGCCGATGGCCGCTCCACCGAAATCGCTTCGATGGCCTCCCCTTTCGGCTCGAGCATCTGCTGCCGCAGGGCTTCGGGCTCCACGGGCTTATCGTTTTCCTCGTCAACCTGAAACAAATGGCCGTTCTGGTTGAGGATGGGAACGGTTTTTTTGTGTTTGAAGAACGACTGCGCCCGGGGCTTCAACCGTTTCAGCAGGGGTTGCCGCAACGTGGCCGATCCCGGCCGGAACCAGAGTGCCTGCACCACAAAGGTCGGCCACTCTTCAAACTTCTCCATGGAGTAAAGCTGGTTCAGTTTCAGCTGCGCCCGGGCTTTGAGCACCCCAGTCTGTAACCCCTGGAACCGGGTGCCCCGCTCTTCGCCGACGGTAAAGGGCAGTTCCCAGTCGGTATTGTTAACCAGGTGAACGGCCATATCGCGGTCGTTCTGGGGGACAAAAGCCAGGTAGAAGCCTTTGTTGGCCAGAATATCCGGCCGGCTCGGCGCTTTGACCGGATCGACCGGGGATTCATTCCGGAAACGGGTAGCTTCCAGGGGCGATACAACCACCAGTTCCGACTTCAGCACCGGAATCCGGAAGCCATCTTCAATTTCCATCTCCACCATGTTTCCGGTCAGAAAGCGGGTAATTACCCCTTCTTCCCGTCCCCGTAACATGCGTACTTTATCGCCAATGTTCATAGTCAGTCCTCAGTTGTCAGTCCCCAGTCATCAGTCGTGGTCCGCCGCAGCGGTCAGTGAACGTTGCCGTTTCGCTACCGCATCCATGCGGTGGACCCAGACGACGGTTGTATTAATATCCTCCTAAATACTTCCGAAGCCCCCATTCCAGCCCGGCCAGGAGCAGAATGAGGAAGAAAATCCAGCGGAGGTTGATCAGTTCGTTTAATTCTTCACTGCTAGTCAGTCGCCCGACCGGCTTTTTCGCCTGCAGATCGGCTGCCAGGGCGCTGATCGACGCAGCATTGTAGAACCGGCCACCCGTTTGCTGAGCCAGCTGGCGGAGCAGCAGGTGATCGGCCGTGGTGTTCAGCGCCTCCAGATCCAGCCCGCGTACAATAAATTCGCCCGTTGCGGTTTCGGACCTGCCATTCAGGCTGCTGGTGGCCCGGAACCGGTAAACGCCCTGCGGCAGGCTGCTGAGCTCAAAGCGGGTATTGCTTTGGGTAGGTGTGTAGCTGTACTGCTGCGGCCTTCCATTTTCGCCGGTAATTTCGAGCTGGACAGGCCGGTCGTACAGCCGCTCGTAGATATCATTGTATAATTCGGTCTCGAAAATGACCTTCTCGCTGGTGAAAAACTCGTTTCGGATGGGGTAAACCCGCACTTTCCGCTTGTCTTCTTTCACCGAAATCAGCTGCATTAGCTTCTGCAGCAATTCGTCGATGACGTCCTGCTTGTCGGTGAGAGCAAACTCCTCCAACCGCCACTCCCAGAGGCCTTCCCCCGCCAGAATAGCCGCCTTGCGCGAGCCGCTGAGGTTGAGCGCCAGCAGGGGCTTGTTGGTCCGCACGCTGCCTACCTGCTGCCAGAGGACGACCTGAGAAGCCGGCTTCAGCTGGTAATCCCCAAATGGTACCGAAAGCGGGGGCATTTTTTCCAGCAGCGAAAGCCGGTTTACATCCAGGTTGATCTGCCGGAAGTCGGCGTTGAACCGCCCAGCCACCTTATCGGTCTGGCCACCACCGGCCATGATCTGCATGACCGGATTGACCGTATTGAGCGACTGTAGCCCCGACTGGTTACCAACCACAAAGAGCACCGGCGTATTTTTGGCCAGCACCCGCTGCAGGACAGCCTGACCGGCATTCCCGTTATCGGGTAGCTGGTGCAGAATAACCAGGTCATAGGGCTTGTCCGGAATATCCGCCTGGCCCCCGTTGAGGATCCGGATGTCGAGTTCGTAATTCTGGTTGCGCTCGATGATGCTGCGGATGGCCTTAATGTCCGGATGCGGGGCCAGGGCCAGCAGCAGGATCTTTTCCTTCCCGTCGATCACATCGATGTAGACATCCCGGCGGTTATTGCGGGTCGTGAATTCGCCGGGCTGGGGCAGTACTTCCACCTGCAGGTGCTGTACCCCTTTCTGGGTAGCGGTAGCCTGGAAATTGACCTGACGGAACGTTTCCGGCCGGTCGAAGGAAACGGTCTGCCGGGCCACTTCCCGCCCGTTCTGGCGCAGAACAACCGTCCCGGACCGTCCCTGGAAGCCATTGCTGACGATATCCGCCTGAACCGGGAACTGGTTATTGAGGTAAGCGATTTTGTTGGCCACCGCATCGCGCAGCTGGACATCCCGTTTGGGAACCGTATCGCCGACGCCAACGGTGTGGACCGTGAAATTATAGCGGCCAAAGGTGGGAGAAACGCCCTGGTTGACAATCCCATCCGAGATCAGGATGACATCCGTCAGGTTCCTACCTTCGTAGGTCGAGCGGATGCCGTTCAATAGGCCGGATAGGTCGGTACTCCTTGCCCGAAAGGCCACCTCTGTCAGCGGCTTGTCAATTAAACTATCTCCCAGCGACTGAACCGATACCTCAATGCCTTCATCGGCCAGTTGCTCCCGCACCCGTTCGGCTTCCTGCAGCACGCGGTCGAGCTGGCCTTTGCCCGCTCCCTGCATCGACTCTGAATTATCGATCGCCAGCACCACCTTCGGCCGCTCGGTCTGGTTCTGGATGCTGCGTACCAGCGGATTGAGCAGCAGGAAGCAGAGCACGGTGACGACTACGAAGCGAAGGGCGGCCAGGGCGTAATTCAGCCGTGGCGACCAATCCGGCCGGCGCTGGTACAGGGCAAAGGCGTAGGCAGCCCCTGCCGCCACACAGGCCAGTATCCACCAGGGCGAGATTTGGAAATAAAGTTCAGAGCGCATAAGGGTTAGCAAAAAGTCATCAGTCTGTCAGTCACCAGTCGTCAGTCCAGCTACCCCAGTAAGCTCACGAGCGGGCGAAGCCGGACTGACGACTGACAGACTGTAGACTCTTAAGTCAACATGCCCCCGTCGACCAGCAACACCTGACCGGTGATGTAGCGCGACAGGTCGGAAGCGAGGAAGATCGTAGCGTCGGCCACCTCTTCCGGCTGACCACCCCGTTTGAGCGGGATCGTCTGCTTCCATTCTTCAATGGCTTTTTCGTTCAGATCGCCGGTCATTTCCGTTTCGATGAATCCGGGGGCGATGGCGTTGGAACGTATGTTTCGGGAGCCCAGTTCGAGGGCAACCGACTTGGTGAAGCCGATGATCCCGGATTTGGAGGCAGCGTAATTGGCCTGCCCGGCATTCCCCCGGATTCCGACGACCGACGTCAGGTTGATGATCGACCCGCTTTTGGCCTTCATCATCGGTTTGATGACAGCCTTGGTTAGGTTAAAGACTGACTTTAAATTAACGGTGATCACGGCATCCCATTGTTCTTCGGTCATGCGCATCAGCAGACCGTCGCGGGTGATACCGGCATTATTGACTAAGACGTCAATGGTACCAAAATCGGCAACAACCTGGGTGGCCAGCTCCTCAGCGGCTTTAAAATCTGAGGCATCGGACCGGTATCCTTTCGCCCGGACGCCAAATTGCTGCAGTTCAGCCTCCAGAGCCTGGCCTTTTTCCACGCGTGATAAGTACGTAAATGCTACGGCAGCGCCTTCCTGCGCAAACCGAAGAGCGATCGCCCGGCCAATACCGCGCGAAGCCCCGGTAATCAACGCTACTTTTCCTTGCAGTAAACTCATGGGGTTGGTTAAATAACGAACAATGGATACGGTTTGATTGCGCCAAAAATAAACCTATATCTTTGTTCATTCACTACCTGAGCCTTAACCCACGCAAAAACTTCCTCAACTACGCCATGAAACGCCTGCTGCTTCTGCTCCTCTTTCCCTGCACGGCCATCGCCCAGCAGATCCACGCCCATAACGATTACGAGAAACCGGTTCCGTTCGTGGAGGCCTACCAGCAACAGGCTGCCTCCATTGAAGCAGACGTGTTTCTGGTGAATAACCAGCTAATGGTCGCTCACACGAAGGAAGAAATCCGCCCCGGCCGAACGCTGGATTCCCTGTACATCCTGCCCATTGTCCGGCTGTTCGAACAACACAAAGGGAAGGTTAGCCCGGACCGGCGGTATACCTTTCAGCTCATGATTGATGTGAAGGGCGAGAGCGTCGCCAGTGTGAAACAACTCATGGAAACCATTGCGCCGTACCGGCAGTGTTTTGACCGGACTATGAATCCCTTGGCCATCCAGCTGGTCATTAGTGGAAACCGGCCACCCGTTGCTACCTGGGTAGACTACCCGCCTTACATCCAGTTCGATGGCCGGCCGACCGAAGTGTACGATAAAGAGACCCTCCGGCACGTAGCCTTGATCAGCGATACGTTCCTGAGCTACTCCCGCTGGAAGGGCGAAGGCGAACTGCCTGATGCCGAGCGGGACAATCTGAAGCGCATCATCAAGCGGGTGAAAAACCAGGAGAAACCCGTCCGCTTCTGGAACACGCCCGACACCCCCCTGGCCTGGAAGCAGCTGAGCAAGCTGGGCGTTGATTACATCAATACGGACCGGGTCCGGGAGTGCGCGGAGGTGATTCGCTGATCAGAGGAATACATAAGCCAACGTCAGCCTGGGCCGCAGGTCGAAGGCGGCCTGCCCGGCCCAGCCCCGGCTTATCTCCGGCCTGAACACGTTTCGCTGCAGGCTAAGGTCGGCCAGGGTGGCTTCCGCCAGGAATCGGGTCCCGATCAGGTAGGCAAGCCCGGCCGAACCGCCGACCGAAACGGTCCGGTTCTCGTATCCGAACTGAAAATCTTCCTCCGGCTGCCCCCGGAAGCGGTAGACCAGGTATTGAAAGGACACCGATGCACCGGCAAAGGGTCGGAGCTGGCCGCTTCCCAGGTACCGGCGGACAAATGGTCCTGCCTCCCAGGTAGTGACTTGCTGGGCCCCGACATTGCGCTGGCTAACCGAAATAGTTTCCCGGGTGGACGAGACGCCAAGGGCCAGCCCAACGAGGGTTCCGTTTCTCACAAAACGGCCCACGGCCGGTTGCAGGCTAAATCGCTGCTGAGCGGACTGGGTCTCAGGAGACAGGTTGTTGGCTTCATTCTTCAGGGCATTCCGGCTGGTGGCGAGCGTTCCCGATACCACCCAGTTTCCCCGCTGGAGCTGGGCCCCGGTAGCGTTATGGGTGCCTGTTTCTGAATCACGGCTGCCGGTCCGGTAGAGCAGGCCCGTCTCCAGCCCGGCCAGTTGAAACGGAAAGCTATTCACCCGGCTGATCGCCTCGATCCCCCAGCGGGGTGCAAAAAAATAGACCCCGCCCAGTTCGGTGAAGGGTGTAACGGAAAGCGTTGTCCGGCGCTGATCGATCCGGTAGGTTTGACCGTTCGGCAGGCGCCCATCCGCTGGCTGCCGGCTGAACTGTCCCGTTGCCGACAAGCCTGCTCCCAGAAAAACCCGCCAGGAGTCCCTACCCAGGTAATGCCGGAGCGCCGCGCTAAGGCCAGGATCGAGGTGCTGGGTCCGGCTATCCGGGCTTCCCGGGGTCTGCTGCCAGTTATTCCGGTAATCCAGGCCGACCTGGCCGCTGACGGCCCAATTGTCCCGAAAAAAGGCGGTTCGGTTGAGGGAAAATCGCGTTGAATACTGGCCAAATGCAGTCCGGTCGGTAACGCCCTGTGTTTCGTTGAGGGTAATGCCCAGGCTGCCGGTCCAGAAGCTCTGCCCCTGCCGGGTTTGCGCCTCGGCGGCCAAACCCATCAGAGCCAGGCAAAAAGTAGGTAAGGATACGTTCATAGTTGCTGGATAGTTGGCACCTAAGTTACCTGAATGACCCAAGCCAGCACTCCGAAAGGCACAAAAAAAACAGGCCAGACGAACGTCCGGCCTGTTTAACAGGTGGTTATCTTTTATTCGGTTACTGTTTCTTGTTTCTTCACGGAGATCATCAGGTTTTCCCCGTTGCCGTCGTAATCCGCCAGGATCACGTCTCCGTCTTTGAGGTCACCTTTCAGAATCTCCTCAGCGACGGGGTCTTCGAGGTATTTCTGAATGGCGCGGCTCAGCGGGCGGGCACCGTACTGCGGGTCGTACCCTTTTTCGGCCAGGAAGTCCTTTGCTGTCTCGGTCAGTTCAACCGTATAGCCCAGGCTCGTCACGCGACCGAGCAGTTTGCCCAGCATGAGGTCGATGATCTTGTGGATGTCTTCGCGCTGCAGCGAGTTGAAGACGATCACATCGTCCAGACGGTTGAGGAATTCCGGTGAGAAGGCTTTCCGCAGTGCGTTCTGAATGGTGCTCTTCATGATCTCGTCCTGGTTCTCCGACTTGTTACGGGTCGCGAAACCAATGCCGGTGCCGAAATCTTTCAGGTCACGTACCCCGATGTTCGAGGTCATGATGATGATCGTATTCCGGAAGTCGACCCGGCGACCCAGACCATCGGTCAGGATACCGTCGTCGAGCACCTGCAGCAGGATGTTGAACACATCCGGGTGCGCTTTCTCGATTTCGTCGAGCAGGACGACCGAGTACGGCTTGCGGCGGATTTTCTCCGTCAGCTGACCGCCTTCTTCGTAACCCACGTAGCCCGGAGGCGCACCGACCAGTCGGCTGACGCTGAATTTCTCCATGTACTCCGACATATCGATCCGCACCAGGGCGTCTTCCTTGTCGAAGAGATAGGTGGCAAGCACTTTGGCGAGCTCTGTCTTACCCACACCCGTCGGGCCCAGGAAGATGAACGAACCGATCGGCTTTTTAGGATCTTTCAGGCCGACGCGGGTCCGCTGGATGGCTTTCACCAGCTTTTCCACCGCCTTGTCCTGACCGATAACCCGGCCTTTCAGCTCTTCGCCCATGTTCAGGAGCTTGGCGCCTTCGTTGGTAGCCACCCGGTTGGTCGGGATACCCGTCATCATCGCCACGACTTCGGCCACGTTTTCCTCGTTAACCGTGTAGCGCTTCTTCTTGGTCTCCTCTTCCCAGGCCTGCTTGGCGCGCTCCAACTGGTCGATCAGGCGTTTCTCCTTATCGCGAAGCTGGGCAGCTTCCTCGTATTTCTGGCTCTTGACAACCTGGTTCTTTTCTTTCTTGATATTCTCGATGCTTTCTTCCAGCTTCAGAATATCTTCCGGAACCGAGATATTGGAGATGTGTACCCGGGCACCTACTTCGTCGAGTACGTCGATAGCCTTGTCCGGCAGGAAACGGTCCGAGATGTAACGCTCCGACAGTTTCACAGCTGCTTCAACGGCTTCCGGCGTATAGTTGACGTGGTGGTGTTCCTCGTACTTATCTTTGATGTTGTTCAGGATTTCAATGGTTTCCTCGACCGAAGTCGCGTCGACCATCACCACCTGGAACCGGCGGGCCAGGGCACCGTCTTTCTCGATGTACTGGCGGTATTCGTCCAGAGTAGTGGCCCCGATGCATTGAATGTCGCCGCGGGCCAGGGCCGGCTTGAACATGTTGGAGGCATCAAGTGAGCCCGAAGCGCCCCCGGCTCCGACGATCGTATGCAGCTCGTCGATGAACAGGATTACTTCCGGTGACTTCTCCAGCTCGTTCATGACGGCTTTCATCCGCTCTTCAAACTGACCGCGGTATTTCGTACCAGCGACCAGCGAAGCCAGGTCGAGCGTCACTACGCGCTTGCCAAACAGCACCCGCGATACTTTCTTCTGGACGATGCGGAGGGCAAGACCTTCGGCGATGGCCGTCTTACCTACGCCCGGTTCCCCGATCAGGATGGGGTTATTCTTTTTGCGGCGGCTCAGAATCTGTGCGACGCGTTCGATTTCTTTTTCACGGCCGACGATCGGGTCCAGCTTACCCAGTTCTGCCAGCTTGGTCAGATCCCGGCCGAAGTTGTCGAGTACCGGTGTACGCGACTTTTCCGAACCTTTCGGGTCTTTGCCCGAGGAGGATCCACCCCCACCGAACATGCTGCGTGAGCTATCATCATCGTCGTCGGTTTCAGGGCCCATATGCGGCCGCGTTCCGGACGATTGATATTCCAGCATCTCCTTAATTACCTCGTAGTTTACATTAAACTTGTTCAGAATCTGCGTTGCGACATTGTCTTCGTCACGCAGAATCGACAGCAGCAGGTGTTCCGTGCCAATCAGCGGGCTTTTGAAAATTTTCGCTTCCAGATACGTAATCTTCAAAACCTTTTCCGACTGACGGGTTAAGGGAATATTTGCCAGATTTTTGACATTGTTGGTTGCCGTTCCTTTGGTGGCCTGCTCGATGGTCATCCGCAGTTCTTCCAGGGAAATGCCCAATTTTTTCAATAACCCAACCGCAACTCCTTCGCCCTCCCGAATCATGCCCAGCAGTAAGTGCTCCGTTCCGATGTAGTCGTGACCCAGACGCAAGGCCTCCTCTCTGCTGAGTGAGATAACTTCCTTAACTCGGTTTGAAAATTTAGCTTCCATTCGCTTGGGGTCTATAAACTGTATGCGTCTTTCGGTTGTAACGAAAAATTTTTCTGGATTGTTCACTCCGCCACTGACCGTTTTATAACCGCTGCGGACAGGGGGCCCTGGCAAAACAGAAGGTCCAGAATACTCAGGTTAGGTACAAAATCACTGCCAAAGTTCTGCGGGTACGAAACCGGCCGGTAGAGCCTGCCACTTTGGTCATTTCCCTGCTTATCCAAAAGCGAACGCCGATCGTCAAAAAACACTTCCTCCTCAGTATCAAACGATTCCGTCAACCGGATCGATTTTGACCATTGGAGGGCTTGAAGACAGAATGTCAGCATCTGGCGGTTCAGGTCGAATAAGTGCGTCCAGGGCTGGCGCAGGGTGGCCTCCAGGTCTGGTGCGTACTCTTCGAAAAAGGGAGCTTTCCGATACGCGGCCGTCAGGCATCGCCACTGTCGATCCCGCCAGGCCTGCTGGTTATCAATGCGAACACTTACATACGGCTGCTTGTGGGTGCCTTCCAGCACGGGTACCGTTAACCGGTCCACTTTATTTGCCGTCAGAACGTAACAACGATTTCTGTAACTTTGCTTCTGATAATGCTCCGCCGCTTCCAGCCAGATTGTATCGAATGGTTGAATAGCAGCAAACCAGGCCAGGCTGGGCAGAAACGGCAACTCGATCCGAACGGAACTTGTCAGCTGCTCAACATGGTACTTTTCCAATATTCGCTTCGAATTACGTATTCCCAAGTAACGAGAAAAACGCCGAAGTGTCAATTGTTTTTCAAAAATTTTATTTCGTTCCGGACCAACGGTCACGGGACTTCTGATCCCAAGCAATGCTCGTAGCTTTTTTCAGGCTTCTTTCCAAACTCCCCCTCAGCTGGTTACACGGTCTCGGTGGTTTCTTGTACTTTTTGTTGGCCTACGTTGTTCGGTACCGGCGCAGCGTAATTCTCCGGAATCTGGAAAACGCTTTTCCGGAAAAGACCCCGGCGGAACGGGAGACCATTGCCCGGGCCTTCTACCGCAACTTTTCGGACCTGATCGTGGAGACCATAAAACTGCCCCGGCTGTCGGCCTCCGACCTTCACCGCC
>Ga0164290_1000407_pt1 | contig 143793 bp, 167 predicted proteins | sample Micstemetagenome_FD_108782 | JGI IMG/M metagenome (GOLD analysis project Ga0164290, IMG submission 108782) | Contaminated culture microbial community from soil near Moab, Utah, USA - Microcoleus steenstrupii SON62 (Illumina Assembly) | ecosystem: Environmental > Terrestrial > Soil > Soil crust...
GAAGTCGGACTCCGACTACGACCGCGAGAAGCTCCAGGAGCGCCTCGCCAAGCTGGCCGGCGGCGTGGCCGTCATCAAGGTCGGCGCGGCCACCGAGGTCGAGCTCAAGGAGCGCAAGCACCGGATCGAGGACGCCGTCCGCAACGCGAAGGCTGCCGTCGAGGAGGGCATCGTCGCCGGCGGTGGCGTGGCGCTCGTCCAGGCCGGGCTCGGCGCGTTCGCCAAGCTCGAGCTCGAGGGTGACGAGGCCACCGGCGCCAACATCGTCAAGGTCGCCATCGAGGCCCCGCTCAAGCAGATCGCGATCAACGCCGGTCTCGAGGGCGGCGTCGTCGCGGAGAAGGTTCGCGGTCTCGAGGCAGGGTTCGGCCTCAACGCCGCAACGGGCGAGTACGTCGACATGATCGCCGTCGGCATCATCGACCCCGCCAAGGTGACCCGGTCCGCGCTGCAGAACGCCGCGTCGATCGCCGCGCTGTTCCTCACCACCGAGGCCGTCGTGGCCGACAAGCCGGAGAAGGCCGCGCCCATGGGCGGCGACCCCTCCGGAGGCATGGGCGGCATGGACTTCTGATCCACGGATCAGAGCCTCCGGCTTGCTGAGCACCAACACGCACCAAACCCAGGGCCCTCGCCGTTCGCGGCGGGGGCCCTGTGGCGTGCTCGGCTTGATGGGGTCGGGTGACCCCATCAAGCCGAGCAGCGGATGGGCTAGACCCCGTCCGGGCCGTTGTCCACAGGAGCTGCCGGCGCGATCGCCGGCCGGGCCACGCCGACCTAGCCTCGGCGCCATGCTCATCAGCGCGCGGCAAGCGGCCGACATCCTCCGATGGGGCGGGTTCAACGTCGACCGCTCTCGGCTGCTGCTGAGGTCGGGGGTAGCCGGGGGCGTGCCGACGTCCAGCGGGACGATGTACGACGAGGACCGCGTGCGAGAGCTCGCCGTGCGGAGGTTCGTCAGGCCGGCTGAGATCGCGACCGCGTGCCCCGGCGGAATCCTGGTCGGACGGCTGGCCCGGACGAAGTCGCTCGACCTCACCGCTGATGCCGCCACCCAGCTCGCCGCGGTGCACGGTCCGTGGCGGGTTCCCTTGTTGTGGGGGATCCTGCTCGACCATTGCGCGAAGTCGGGGACGCCGATGCCCTTCGTGGCGACGGTCTGCGGATACGTCCTCGTGGGCGCCGAGGTCACCGGGTTCGAGCGGGGTACCGGTGATCGAGCCACGCTGCATCTGCGTGAGGCCGGACCTTGGTTCGCGTCGTTGCGCGAGCGACGATGGCTGGCCGGTCGTGGCGGGCCGGCGCTGCTCCTGTGGGGGTGGCCGCCCGACATCTCGCAGCGGGGTGCGTGAAAGGAACGACGTGTTGCCGGACAGGGTGGAAGTGTGGAGACCGTGTCCGAGGCCGAGCGTGAGGTCCGCTTCCAGCGGCTGGCGCACGACGTGGGCGAGCCACTGCGGCGCTACGTCGTACGACGCGCTCCGGCCGCCCTGGTCGACGACGTCCTCGCCGACGCGTTCCTGGTCCTGTGGCGCCGGCTCGACGACGTTCCGACCGACGACCCGCTGCCGTGGTCGTTCGCCGTTGCCCGCCGCTGCCTCGCCAACGCCCAGCGGACAGCGCGGCGCCAGCTCAGCCTGATCGAGAGGGTCGGGCGGGTCGACCCGCCGCTCCCGATCCCCGAGCCGGACGAGCATCCCGAGGTGCTCGCCGCACTGGCCTCTCTGCCGCCCCTGGACCGCGAGGTGGTGACGCTGTGGGCGTGGGAGGAGCTCGCGCCGCGGGAGATCGCCATGGTCACCGGCCTGACGGCCAACGCGGTGAGCATCCGGCTGCACCGGGCCAAGAAGCGGCTGGCGGCGGAGCTCGAGCGAAAGATCGCCGGCAGTGCCGGACAGGAACCGGGTGACGGGAGGAGGTCCCGATGAACGACGACGAGCTGAAGGCGAAGCTGCACCACGCGGATCCGGCGCGTCGTCCGACGGGAGCCGACTCGTGGATCGACGACCTGGCGGAGGCCACGATGACGACGGAGACGAGCACCGAACAGCCGCGCGGGCGGCGCACCTGGACGATGGTGGCGGCCGCAGCGGCGGTCGTCGCGATCGTGGGCGGAGCGGCGTTCGCGCTGACCGTCGACGGCGACGACGACGCGCCGGCCACGGATCGGGCGGCCCAGGAGGCGCCTGAGCGCAAGGAGCTGGCCCTCGCGTTGCCGCCGTCCGACTCCATGCAGATGTGCATCGAGTTCTCGCCCGAGGCGCTCGAGCCGGTGGAGGTCGCGTTCTCGGGCGAGGTCGCCGAGGTCGAGGGCGAGACGGTGCGGATCACGCCCGACCACTGGTACCGCGGCGGCGACGACGCCACCGACGTCGTGCTCACCGCCGGCAGCCCCGACGTGCTCCTCGAGGGCGGGATCATCTTCGAGGAGGGGCAGCGCTACCTGGTGAGCGCGAACGACGGGCAGGTCGCGACCTGCGGGCTGAGCGGCCCGTACAGCGAGGAGATGGCGGCGGCGTACGCCGAGGCGTTCGGCGACTGACCACGCTCACGGCGACGCCCCTCTGGCAGGCTGGCGGCATGCGAGGCGAGGCGTGAGCATCCACGGCGTCCTGCTCGCCGCCGGCGCCGGATCCCGGATGGGGATGCCGAAGGCACTGGTGCGGGACCCCGAGGGTGAGTCCTGGCTCGCCCGCGCGACCGCCGTCCTGCTCGACGGCGGCTGTGCCGCGGTGACGGTGGTGCTCGGGGCCGCGGCCGACGAGGCCCGCCACCTCGTCCCGGACGGGGTCGACGCCGTCGACGTCGTCGTCGCCGAGGACTGGGAGACAGGGATGGCGGCCTCGCTGCGCGGCGGCCTGGCCGCGGCCGACCGCACGAGCGCCACCGCCGCCCTCATCCACCTGGTCGACCTGCCCGACGTGACTGCCGAGGTGGTCCGCCGGGTGCTGGCGCACGGTGGCCATCCGGGCGAGCTGGCGCGAGCGACCTACGACCGCCGGCCCGGCCACCCGGTGCTGATCGGCCGCGACCACTGGCCGCAGCTGGTGGCGGCGGTGACGGGGGACGAAGGGGCGCGCACCTATCTCGCCGACCACGCCACCATCCTCGTGGAGTGCGGCGACCTCGCCTCCGGGCAGGACGTCGACGCCCGCTGAGCGGCCAACCCGCGACCAACGAGCAGCCTCTACGGTGACGAACATGGACAGCCGTGTGGCCGAGGTGGCGGGTCTGCTCGAGGGGACCGGCTACCTGTGCGACGAGGAGCTCGCGACCGTCGTCTTCCTCGCGCTCCGGATGGGCCGGCCGCTGCTCCTCGAGGGCGAGCCGGGCACCGGCAAGACCGCGCTCGCCGAAGCACTGGCGGCGGCACTCGGCCAGCCCCTGATCCGGCTCCAGTGCTACGAGGGCATCGACGCGACCCAAGCCCTCTACGACTGGGACTTCCCGCGCCAGATCCTGCACCTGCGGGCGCTCGAGGCAGCGGGCCACGGCGGCCACGGGACCGACCTGGAGGAGGCCGAGAAGAGCCTGTACGACGCCCGCTTCCTGCTCGCCCGCCCCGTCCTGGCCGCGCTCCAGCAGAGTCCGGTCGTGCTGCTCGTGGACGAGGTCGACCGGGCCGACGACGAGTTCGAGGCGTTCCTGCTCGAGGTGCTGTCGACGTATCAGGTGACCATCCCGGAGCTCGGCACGGTCCAGGCGGCGACCCCGCCGACCGTCATCCTCACCTCCAACCGCACCCGCGAGCTGCACGACGCCCTGAAACGCCGCTGCCTCTACCACTGGATCGACCACCCCGGCTTGGAGCGGGAGGTCGCGATCGTCCGGTCCCGGGCGCCGGAGGTGAGCGCCGACCTGGCGCGGCAGGTCGTGGGGGTCGTGCAGCAGCTCCGCAGTGCCGACGGCGTCGGTGCCGACCTGCTCAAGCCCCCGGGGGTGGCCGAGACGCTCGACTGGGCCCGCGCGCTGCAACACCTCGGCACGACCGAGCTCGACCTCGGCACGGCGTCGGCGACCCTGGGTGCGCTCGTGAAGTACCGCGACGACGCCGAGCGCGTCCGGGCCGCTCTCGACCGGATGCTCGCCCGATGAGCGGCGACATCGACGCGAGGCTGCGGGGTGGCGACGAGGTCCTCCTGGGGTTCGCCCGCGCGTTGCGGGCCGCGGGGGTGGCGGTCACCCAGGACCGTGCCCGCGCCTACCTCGACGCGGTCGCCATCGTCGGGCTCGGTGACCGGGCCGCGACGTCGGCGGCCGGCCGCGCGACCCTGTGCTCGTCGCCCGACGACCTCGACCGGCACGACCGGGTGTTCGAGGCGTGGTTCGGGGCCGAACTCCCACGGACCACCACGGCCGCGGCCCGGGAGCGCGCCGCGGTCAGCACCCTCACCCTCGACGACGCCGGCGCGGGCCAGGGCACCGGGGAGACCGACGACCCGGTCCGGGCCGCGGCCAGCGCGACGGAGGTGCTGCGCCACCGCGACGTCGCCGGCCTGTCGCCGGCGGAGCGACAGCGCCTGACCGCGCTCTACGCGGCTCTCCCCGTGCGGAGCCCGCGCCGTCGTACGGCACGCCACGCGCCGCACCACCGCGGCGACGTCGACGCCTCGCGGACCCTGCGCGCCAGCCTGCGGCGGATGGGTGAGCCGGCCGAGATCCGGTGGCGGCGGCGCGGGACCCGCCCGCGCCGCGTCGTACTCCTCGTCGACGTGTCGGGCTCGATGTCCTCCTACGCCGACGCGCTGCTCCGCCTCGCCCACCGGCTTGCGCACGGGGTCTCCACAGGCTCGACCGGCGGGGGATCGACCACGAACGCGGTCGAGACCTTCACGCTCGGCACCCGGCTCACCCACGTGACCCGGGCGCTCCGGGCACGCGACCCGGAGCGCGCGATCGCCGCGGCCGGTGACGCCGTGCCCGACTGGTCCGGCGGCACCCGCCTCGGCGAGACCCTGCGGGCCTTCCTCGACCGCTGGGGCCAGCGCGGGATGGCGAGGGGTGCAGTGGTCGTGATCTTCAGCGACGGCTGGGAGCGTGGTGACGCGGCGCTCCTCGGCGAGCAGATGGCGCGGCTGCACCGGATCGCGCACCGTGTCGTGTGGGTGAACCCGCATCGCGGGAAGCCGGGCTACGAGCCGCTCCAGGGCGGCATCGTCGCGGTTCTCCCGCACGTCGACGACTTCCTGGCCGGGCACTCGCTGGCCACGTTCTCCGACCTGGTCGAGGTGATCGCGCGTGCGTGAGGTGCTGCCCCGGCTGATGGAGTGGTGGGAGGCGGGGGAGACCGTGGGCATGGGCACGGTGGTGGCGACGTTCCAGTCGGCGCCCCGCCCGGCAGGAGCCTCGATGCTCGTCGGCGCCGACGGGTCGGCGGTCGGCTCGGTCTCCGGCGGCTGCGTGGAGGGCGCCGTCTACGACCTCGCCCAGGAGGTGGTGGCGTCGGGCGCCCCCGTCCTGCAGCGGTACGGCGTCAGCGACGACGACGCGTTCGCGGTCGGGCTCACCTGCGGGGGGATCCTCGACGTGTACGTCGAGAAGGTGTCGCAGGAGACGTTCCCCGAGCTCGGTGAGATCGCCGCCGCGATCGAGGAGGGTGCGCCGATCGCCGTCGCGACCGTCGTCGAGCACCCCGACCCGTCGTACGTCGGACGCCGGATGCTGATCCGCGCGGACCAGGTGCGAGGGTCGCTCGGCAGCAGCCGGATCGACGACGCGGTCCGCGACGACGGGCTCGGGCTGCTGGAGGCGGGCCACCACGGCACCCTGACCTACGGACCGGACGGGGAGCGGCGCGGTGTGGGGATGCAGGTCTTCGTGTGGGCGTTCGCGCCGCGGCCGCGGATGCTGGTGTTCGGGGCGATCGACTTCGCCGCCGCGGTCGCCCGGGTCGGCAGCTTCCTCGGCTACCACGTGACCGTGTGCGACGCCCGGCCGGTGTTCGCGACCAACACCCGCTTCCCCGAGGCCGACGAGGTCGTCGTGGAGTGGCCCCACCGCTACCTCGCCGCCGAGCACGAGGCCGGCCGGATCGACCCCCGCACGGTGGTGGCGGTGCTCACCCATGACCCGAAGTTCGACGTACCCCTCCTCGAGCAGGCCCTTCGGATCCCCGAGCTCTCCTACATCGGCGCGATGGGCTCGCGGCGCACCCACGACGACCGGATGGCTCGGCTGCGCGAGGCCGGCCTGACCGAGGACGAGCTGGCCCGCCTCTCCAGCCCGATCGGCCTCGACCTCGGGGCCCGGACGCCCGAGGAGACCGCGATCAGCATCGCGGCCGAGATCGTGGCCGGCCGGTGGGGTGGTTCCGGCGAGCCGCTGGCCGCGCGGTCGGGTCGGATCCACGGCTGACCCACGGGTGGTCCAGGGGGAGTGATCGGCGTCACGCCGCGAGGTACTGTCCAGGCATGGGCGAGCTCGACCAGCGGCGCCGCGCGGCTCTGACCGCCTGGACCACCTTCGTCGAGAAGGGTGGCCGCTCCGCCGCGCCGGTCCGACCCGAGATCCTCGACAGCTGGACCCGATCCGGCGCCTCCGTGGCGCGCGACGTCGGCCACGCGCCCCTGGCCGACGAGTCCGAGACCCGCTCCCTCTGGCAGGGCTCGCCCCTGCAGATCGCGGTCGAACGGGTCGAGGAGGAGCTGCGCCGTACGGCCGAGGACGGCGACCTCGTCGTCGCGGTGACCGATCCCGCCACCCGGGTCCTCTGGACGTACGGCGGCCGGGTGATGCGGCGCCGGGCCGAGACCGTGAACTTCGTGGCCGGCGGGCGCTGGGACGACGGCTCGGTCGGCACGAACGCGCTCGACCTCGCCAACCGGCTCGACCGACCGTCGATGGTCTTCAGCGCCGAGCACTACGCGCCGATCGTCCACAACTGGGTGTGCTGGGCGGCGCCGCTGCACGACCCCGTGACCGGCACCAAGCTCGGCGTCCTCGACATCTCGACGACCTGGGACCGCACGCACCCCATCGGGCTCGCGACCGTCCGCGTGCTCGCCCGGCTGGTGGAGCAGGCGATGCCGCGCACGCAGATGTACGTCGCCGACGCCGACGACACGGCCGACCCGGGCCTGGTCCTGACCCTCCTCGGCACCGCCGAGGCTCGTGTCGACGGCCAGCGGCTGCTGCTCAACCGCCGCCAGACCGAGATCCTGGCGCTGCTCGCCCTCCACCCCGACGGCCTGTCCCTCGACCAGCTGCACACGATGCTGTACGGCGACCACGCGGTCACCTTCTCCACCCTGAAGGCCGAGGTCTCCCACCTGCGGCACGCGCTCGGCGGTCAGCTCGCGTCACGGCCCTACCGGCTGCTGATGCCGATCGCGACCGACGTCGACCACGTGCTGACCCTGCTCCGCCGTGGCGACGTCGCCGCCGCCGTCGAGGCCTACGGCGGTGACCTCCTCCCCGGCACCGAGAGCCCCGCCCTCACCGAGATGGGCGAGTACGTCGCCGTCGCGGTCCGTGAGGCGCTGCTGGCCGACCCGCAGCCGGACGCCGTGCTGCACTACATCGAGCTGGCGCCGTACGACACCGCGGTCTTGGAGGCGTGCCTCGCGCACCTCGGTCGCTTCCACGGCGGCCGGCACCCGGCGATCCCGCTCCTCAAGGCCCGGCTATCGGTCGCGGGCCCCTGAGGGTCTCGACGCACAGTCGACCACGCGCCGAGTTCTGCCGTGCAGCACGGATCCCGGTGGGACAATCGATGCGGCACGAGGGGTCGGTGTGACGCAACGAGACCAGGCAGAGCAGGCGGCAGGTCGCCGCGACTGGCAGGCTGCCTACGAGCTCCTCGCGAGCCTCAGCGATCGGTCCGCGGCGGACACCCAGCGGCTTGCGGACTCAGCGTGGTGGCTCGGCCGGATGGACGAGTCGATCCGGTTGTACGCCGAGGCCTATCGCCAGCAGCTCGCTGCCGGTGACGACCAGGCAGCGGCTCGTGCCGCGCTGCTGGTGGCCGTCAGCAGCCGGCTGGTCGGGGAGCTGGCGCAGAGCGACGGCTGGCTAAGCCGATGCACGCGGCTGCTGGAGACCATGCCGGAGGGGGCGGAGCACGGCTACAGCCTCTACCTGCGGATCGCGGCGCTCCTGGGCGGCGACGAGCTTGACGCGGCACTGGACTTCGCACGCCGGATGCAGGACCTCGGCCGACGGTTCTCCGACCCCACGCTGGCCTGCCTCGGGATGTACTACGAGGGCCGCACGCGCATCAAGCAGGCCCGCGTCCGGGAAGGACTCGGCATGCTCGACGAGGCCATGCTCGCCGTCCTGTCCGCCGAGCTCTCGCCGATGTGGACCGGGGCGATCTACTGCGGGCTGATGGACGCCTGCCACGAGCTGCACGACCTCCGCCGGGCGTTCGAGTGGACCGAGGCGACCCGCCGCTGGTGCGAGCCGCTGCCGCTGACCTCGCTCTACCCGGGCATCTGCCGCGTCCACCGGGCGCAGGTGCTCCAGACCCGTGGCGAGTGGCGCCAGGCGGAAGAAGAGGCGATGGGCGCCTGCCAGGACATGGTCGGCGTCGACATCTGGGCGGTGGCGGACGCCTACTACGAGATCGGCGAGATCCGCCGGCTGCGGGGAGACCTTGCCGGCGCCGAGGCGGCGTACACCCAGGCCAACGAGTTCGGGCGCGACCCACAGCCAGGGTTCGCACTGCTCCGCCTCGCGCAGGGTCGGGTCGACGCGGCGGCGGCGGCCATCGCCGCTGCCCTTGCGCCCGCGGGGGGCAGCCGGCTCGGGCGAGCGCCGCTGCTCGTCGCGCAGGTGGAGATCGCGCTCGCCGCCGGGGACCTGGCTCTCGCGGAGACCTCGGCGCAGGAGGTCGCCGGCACAGCCGTGGACTTCGACAGCCCCGGGCTGGGGGCGGAGGGGAACCGCTGCCGCGGCGCGGTTCTGCTCGCCCAAGGACGGCCGGTCGAGGCGATGGCCGCGTTGCGGATGGCGTTCAACGTCTGGCAGGAGCTCGATGCGCCGTACGACGTCGCGCGCACCCGGCTGCTGCTCGCGGACGCCTACCGGGCGCTCGGTGACGCGGACGCCGAGGCGCGCGAGAGGTCCGCGGCGGCGGCGTGCTTCGCGCGGCTCGGTGTGGTCGCTGCACGCGAGGGACTGCCGGGTGGCTTGACCGCTCGAGAGGTCGAGGTCGTCCGGTTGATCGCTGCGGGCGACAGCAACCGGGTCATCGCTGAGAAGCTCGTGCTCAGCCAGAAGACGGTGGCCCGCCACGTGTCGAACATCTTCGGCAAGGTCGGCGCCACCTCGCGCTCCGGGGTGACCGCCTTCGCGTACGACAACGGACTGATGGGTACGAGTACCCACGCCTGACCATGGGGACAGATGGGCACGATGCCCGATGCCCGACCGTCCCCGGTCTTCCTACCTTGGTGCTCCATCCACCGATGCAAGGAGGCACACCATGCCGAAGTACGTGATCGAACGAGAGCTCCCCGGAGCCGGTCAGCTGTCGGGCGACGAGCTGCACGCCATCGCTGGCAAGTCCAACGCCGTGCTCGCCGGCATGGCCCCCCGGGCCCAGTGGCTGCACAGCTACGTCACCACGGACAAGGTCTACTGCGTGTACGTCGCGGACGATGAGGCGGCCGTCCTCGAGCACGCCGAGAACGGCGGCTTCCCCGCCAACGTGATCAGCAAGGTGTCGACCGTCATCGACCCCGTGACCGCGGAGTGAGCTGATCGAAACGCAGGGGCTGGGACGCGGTCGCGTCCCCGCCCCTTCGGTCGTCTTGGTCCAGCTTGCCTGCACCCAACCATCGACCAACCAGATGCTCCTAGCGTGAGCCGGGTCACAGATCCTGTCGAACCGGCTCGACCCAAGGGAGTGTCATGACCCGGATCAACCTCACCGTCGACGGCCAGCAGGTGGCCGACGACGTCGAACCCCGGATGCTGCTGGTGCAGTACCTCCGGGAGCGCCTCGGCAAGACCGGCACCGTCGTCGGGTGCGACACCAGCAACTGCGGTGCCTGCACCGTCCACCTCGACGGCACCAGCGTGAAGTCCTGCAACGTGCTCGCCGTCCAGGCCGACGGCAGCGAGGTCACCACGATCGAGGGCCTCGCCCAGGCCGGCCGGCTGCACCCGGTGCAGGAAGCGTTCCGCGAGTGCCACGGCCTCCAGTGCGGCTTCTGCACGCCGGGGATGATCATGCAGAGCGTCGACCTCCTCAAGGCCAACCCGCACCCCTCGGAGGAGGCGATCCGGCTGGGGCTCGAGGGCAACCTGTGCCGCTGCACGGGCTACCACAACATCGTGAAGGCGGTGCAGCACGCCGCCGACGCGACATCCGGCCAGCACGCAGAGGGGGTCGGGGCATGACTGCGACCCAGGACCCGGGCGTCGAGACCCCGGTCGCCGAGATCGGTCGCGACCGGCGCCGCAAGGAGGACCAGCGCCTCATCACCGGCCGCACCCGCTGGACCGACAACCTCACCCTCCCGGGCATGCTGCACCTGGCGATGGTGCGCAGCCCCTTCCCGCACGCGCGGATCACCAGCATCGACGCCAGCGCCGCGAAGCAGAGCACCAACGTCGTCGCCGTCTACACCGGGGCCGACCTCGCCGACACCCAGGGCGCCTGCATCAACGCCTGGCCGGTCGTCACCGACCAGGTCACGCCGGACCACCTGCCGATGCCGGCCGACCGGGTCGCCTTCGCCGGCGAGACCGTGGCGGTCGTCGTGGCCCGCAGCGCCGCGGAGGCCCGCGACGCGGCCGAGCTCGTCGAGGTGGAGTACGACGAGCTGCCCGCCGCGCTCGACCTGAAGGAGTCGGCCGAGGACGCCGTGCTCGCACACCCCGACCTCGGCACCAACGTCAGTGCGGTCTGGACGTTCGACTCGGCCGAGGCCGGCACCGGCTCCGACGTCGAGGAGGCGATCACCAGGGCGCGCGAGGACGGCATCGTCATCGAGCGGGAGTACCGCCAGCAGCGGCTGATCCCGGCGTTCATGGAGCCGCGGTCGGTGGTCGTCGACCCGACCGGCGAGCAGATCACGATGTGGTCGGCGACCCAGATCCCGCACATCCTGCGGTTCGCCCTCGCGGCGACCACCGGTGTGCCCGAGTCGAAGATCCGCGTGATCGCCCCCGACGTCGGCGGCGGGTTCGGCGGCAAGCTGCAGCAGACGCCGGAGGAGATGATCACCTTCGCCGTCGCCCGGATGCTCGGCAAGCCGGTCAAGTTCACCGAGACCCGGAGCGAGTCGCTGCTGACCGCCCACCACGGTCGCGACCAGTGGCAGCGGCTCACCCTCGCCGCCACCAAGGACGGCACGGTGACCGGGCTCAAGGTCGACCTGCTGACCGATCTCGGTGCCTACGTCGCGATCGTCGGCGGCGGGGTGCCGGTGCTCGGCGCGTTCATGTTCAACGCGATCTACAAGTTCCCGGCGTACCGCTTCACGACCCGCAACATCCTCACCAACAAGACCTGGACCGACGCCTACCGCGGCGCCGGCCGGCCGGAGGCGACGTACGCCATCGAGCGGCTGATGGACGAGCTCGCCGCCGAGCTCGGCGTCGACCCGCTCGAGGTCAGGGAGCGGAACTGGATCAAGCACGAGGAGTTCCCGTTCACCACCGTGGCCGGGTTGGAGTACGACTCCGGCAACTACGAGGCGGCCACCGCCCGCGCCAAGGAGATGATCGGGTACGACGAGCTGCGTGCTGAGCAACGGGAGCGGCGCGAGCGCGGCGACCGTGTCCAGCTCGGCATCGGCGTCTCGACCTTCACCGAGATGTGCGGACTGGCGCCGTCCCGGGTGCTCGGCCAGCTCAACTACGGCGCCGGCGGGTGGGAGCACGCCGAGGTGCGGATGCTCGCGACCGGCAAGGTCGAGGTCGTCACCGGAGCGTCCGCGCACGGGCAGGGCCACGAGACGGCGTTCAGCCAGATCGTGGCCGACCGGCTCGGGGTGCCGTTCGAGGACGTCGAGGTGCTGCACGGCGACACCCAGGTGTCGCACAAGGGCCTCGACACCTACGGCTCCCGCAGCCTGGTGGTCGGCGGCGAGGCGCTGGTCCGGGCGGTCGACAAGGTGATCGAGAAGGCACGGCCGATCGCGGCACACCTGCTCGAGGCGTCGGTCGACGACCTGGAGTTCGCGCAGGGCAGCTTCACGGTCCGTGGCACCGACCAGGGGCTGCCGATCACCGAGATCGCGACCGCGGTGTTCGCCTCGCACAACCTGCCCGACGGGGTGGAGTCCTCGCTGGACTCCGAGGCGACGTACGACCCGGTGAGCTTCAACTTCCCGCACGGCACCCACCTGTGCGCGGTCGAGGTCGACACCGAGACCGGTCGGATCAAGATGCGCAAGTACGCCTGCTGCGACGACATCGGCAACATCATCAACCCGCTGATCGTCGCCGGGCAGGTCCACGGCGGACTGGTCCAGGGCATCGCCCAGGCGCTGTGGGAGGAGGCGGTGTACGACGAGAACGGCACCCTCGTCACGGGCTCGTTCGTCGACTACCTGCTGCCGACCGCGGCGGACACGATCAGCTTCGACATCGACCACACGACCTCGCCGTGCACGACGAACACGCTCGGCACCAAGGGCGTCGGCGAGGCCGGCACGATCGCGTCCACCCCGGCCGTGGTCAACGCCGTCGTCGACGCGGTCCGGCACCTCGGGGTCAACGACATCCAGATGCCGTGCACCCCCGAGCGGGTGTGGCGGGCGATCAGCAGCCGCTCGGACGGTGGCGGCGAGACCGCTGGTGCGGCGGCCCCGCACTTCGATCCCTCGACGGGCATGTCCGGCACCGTCGACCGCGCAGAAGGAGGTGCCCAGTGATCCCCGCATCGTTCGAGTACGTCGCCCCGACCACGGTCGAGGAGGCGTTGCAGGCCCTCGCCGAGCACGGTGCCGCCGGCGACGACGTGAAGATCCTGGCTGGGGGGCAGAGTCTTCTGCCGGTGCTCCGGATGCGCCTCAACGCGCCGGAGTGGATCATCGACCTGAACCGGATCCCCACGCTGCGCGGGATCCGGGACGGGGGTGACCACCTGGTGGTCGGCGCCATGACCACCCACGACGCCGTCGGGCAGGACCCGCTCGTGCACGAGCACGCACTGCTGCTCTCGAAGGCGGTCACCCACCTCGCCGACGCCCAGGTCCGGCACCGCGGCACCTTCGGCGGTGCGCTGGCGCACGCGGACCCGGCCGGCGACGTGGGCGCGCCCGCGCTCGCGCTCGACGCGTCCTTCGTGATCGCCGGTCCCGGCGGCAGCCGCACCGTGCCGGCGTCGGAGTTCTTCGTCGACCTCTTCGAGACGGCGATCGGCGAGGACGAGATCCTCACCGAGGTGCACCTCCCGAAGCACACCGGCTGGGGCGCCCACTACGAGAAGTTCGTCCGGGTGGCGCACCAGTGGCCGATCGTCGCCGTCGCGGCGATGGTCCGGCTGGACGGGGACACGATCGCGGAGGCCCGGATCGGGCTGACCAACATGGGCAGCACTCCGCTGCGGGCGACCGCGGTCGAGGAGGCGCTCGTCGGACGACCGGCCACCGAGGACGTCGTACGGGAGGCCGCGGCGCACGCCGCCGACGGTGCGAACCCGCCCACGGACCTCAACGGCGGCGCCGACTACCGGCGGCACCTGGCGACGGTGCTCACCGGCCGGGCGGTGCTCGCCGCCGCCGACCGCAACGGGACGAGGGTTCCTGGCTGATGGACCTGTCGCACAAGTTCGCCGTGCCGACGCCGGTCGAGGAGACCTGGGCGGCCTTCCAGGACATCGCGTCCGTCGCGGAGTGCTTCCCGGGAGCCCAGGTCACCTCGGTCGACACCGTGGAGGGCGTCCAGAGCTTCTCCGGCACCTGCAAGGTGAAGCTCGGGCCGATCGCGCTCGTCTACACCGGGTCGGGGACGTTCGTCGAGCGCGACGAGACCGCCCATCGGTTCGTCGTGGAGGCCAAGGGCCGCGACAAGCGCGGCAACGGTACGGCGGGCGCGACGGTCACCTTGAGCATGGCTCCCTCAGGCACGGGCACCGAGGTCGAGGTGCTGACCGACCTGGCGGTCACGGGGAAGCCCGCCCAGTTCGGGCGCGGGGTGATGCAGGACGTCTCGGACAAGCTGCTCGGGCAGTTCGTGGCCTGTCTCGAGCAACGGCTCACCGCTGACGAGGGGAGCGAGGGCGACGCGGGGGATCCCGGGGACCCGGACGCGGGGCCGGCTTCGCAGCCGACCGGTGCGGCCGCGGTAGCGCCGGTCGAGGATGTCGACCAGGACGCGGGGCCGGCGTCCCAGCCTGCCTCGCCGCCGGCCTCGACGGCCATGCCGGCGTCGGCGTCGGCGGCATCGGCCCCCGGCTCGCAGGACGACGCCCTCGACCTGGGCGCGGCCGTGCTGCCGGTGCTCCTCAAGTCCTACGGGAAGCAGGTCGCGGTCGGCGTGCTCGCCCTTCTCGGCGTCCTGGTGGTGCTGCGCGCGCTCCGCCGTCGCTGACCGGGGAGGGCCCGCAGGTCACCAGTGGTACTGCGAGTAGTCGCGCTCCTGCCGCGACTCCTCGTAGTCCTGCTCCTCCTCGATCGCCTCGTCGTTGCGCTCCTCGAGCTCGCGTTCCTTGCGCTCCTGCTCGCGCTGCTCCCGCCGCTCCTCCGGCGTCTGCGGCTGGTTCTCCTGTTCTTCCTGCTCCTGTTGCTGTTGCTGTTGCTGCTGCAGCCTGTCGCGGAGGCGTTGGTCGACGGCCGCCGCCTCGGCCGTCTGGCTCTCCCCGCGGCCGGCGTCCGTGGGGCAGCCGCCCTCGGCCAGGGTGTCGATGCCGGCCTGCCAGTGGCCGGTCGCCTCGTCGGCGTCGCCGTCCTGCGCAGCCGTGTCGCCGAGGGACTCGTGAGCGAGCGCCTCGTTGATCCGCACCGTGCACTCCTCCTCGCCGGGCACGTCCTCGAGCGCGAGGGCGTAGCGCTCGAGCGCATCCTCGAGGTCGCCGTCGGCGTGCCGGGCGGCTCCCTCGTCGAATGCGGTGATCCACGGCTCGAACCAGTTCAGCGACCCGTTGGCCGCGAACTCGTCGGCCGACGTGGAGAAGCTGGCGTCGTCGAACGCGCTCCGGCCGTCACGGTCGTGGGACAGCATCGTCACGACCTTGACCGCGAACACCAGCGCGACCAACGCCGGCAGGATGCCGGCGAGGAGGAGCACACGGCGGAGCCGGGTACGCCGGCTGCGCGCGGGCGCAGCGTCCTGCGTGTCCGCCGGGGTCAGCGTGGGCGCGCTCACGACGCTGCCTGCTTCGAGGTCGGCTTCGAGGTCGGCTTCGAGGTCGGCTGGAGGGCGGTGTGCGACGTCCAGAGCGCCCGCCACCAGGACCGCAGCTCGAGCAGCACGAGTCCGAGCAGGAGGAGTCCGAACACCCAGGTCAGGTCGTGCTTCGCCGGCGCGCCCTCGCCCTCGTCGAAGGCGTACGACGCCTCGAAGTCGGCCGCGATCGCCTCCATCCCGCCGGGCTCGGTGCGGTGCTCGTAGCCGATGCCGAGCTGGTCGGCGATCTCCTGCAGGTTGTCCTCGTCGATCCGCGAGATGGCGTCCTCGCCGCTGTCCAGGTCGTAGATGTAGCCGTCGTCCTCGGAGAGGTCGTCGGCCTCCGGCATCCTCGCCCCCTCCTCGGTGCCGTAGCCGAGGACGACGCCGCCGTCGACGAGGTCCTCGAGCTCCTCGAAGGACTCCTGCGCGCCGTCGGCGGTGTTCTCGCCGTCGCCGACGTAGAGCACCATCCGCCGTCGATCGGGGTGCTGCTCGTCGGCTCGTTCGAGGACCTCCCGCATCGCCGCGATCGGGCGGTCCACGCGGGACCCGCTGCCGTCGAACGGGCCCTCCAGCCGGAGCGTGTCGACCGCGGTGCCGAACGTGGTCGTGTCGCTGGTGAACGGCAGCTCGAGCTCCACGTCGGCACCGAACGTGAGCATCGCGAACCGCGCGCCCGGAAGCGCCTCGGCGAGGTCGTGCAGGTCCTGCTGGACGCCGTAGACCCGGGGGCCGCCCTGGTGGTCGAGAGCGGCCATCGACCTGGTCCGGTCGACGACCACCAGGACCTCGATGTCGGCCACCTGGCTCGGCGCCGCACGGGTGCCGAAGCCCGGCTGCACGAGGATCACGACCAGGGCGAGCACGATCCCGATCCGGCGGGCGAGGACCAGGACGGTGCTGATCGTGGGGCTCACGGCCGCGCCTCCCGGTCTACCCGCCCGGCAAGGGCGATCAGTCCCTGCACGACCCACACGAGGAGCAGCAGGCCGACCCCGATGCCGGCGATCACCTGTCCGGTGCGCGGCTCATCGACCGTCTGGACCAGCGGTGGCCGCTCGATCTTGGCCGCCTCGAGCTCGTTGATCTCCTCGACGACCTCCTCGGCGGAGCCTCCGGTGCCGATCTGCGCGAACGTCCCGCCCGTCTCGTCGGCGGCGGCCTGGAGGCCGTCGACGTCGCCGTCCTTGTCGGGCTCGCCCGGGTTGGCGACCACGTGCACGACGACGCCGTCGTCCGCGGCGTACGCGCCGGCCTCCTCGAGGTTGTAGACCCCGCGCCCGCGCTGCTCACCGTCCGTCCCCAGCACCAGCGCCCGGCCGCGGTCCTCGTCGAGGCGGTCGAACCGCTGGACGCAGGACACGAGGCCGTCGGCGACGAGCGAGGACTGGTACTGCCGGGACTCGCTCCAGGTGCCCGCCGTGTAGTCGTCGAACTCCTCGCTCGGATAGATCTCGCTCCAGCTCGCGAACGCCACCTCGGCCTCGCTGAGCCGGTCGAGCACGAAGTCGTAGTCGTCGGTGAGCGGGAACTTCGTGATCGCGGCGTTGTTCCAGACCGTCAGCCCGATCCGCTCGCCCTCGAGCCCCTCGACGATGCTGCGGAACTCCTGGACGACATCGGCGTTCCACGGCGCCGTTGACCCGGACGCATCCAGGCAGAGCATGATGTCGCGGGACGACTCGTCGCGATCCATCACCTGGGTCGCCTGCACGCGTCCCCCGAGCACGATGCCGCCGACGCAGGCGACCAGCGCGGCGACGGACCCGAACCCGCCGAGCATCCGTCGTCGCTGCACCAGGGTCCGGTAGCGGGGGAGCGCGACGAGGCGCGTCGCGTGGGCGACGTACGACGCCCCGGACGGGTGCCGCCGCCACCAGATCCGGACCCACGCCGCCAGCAGCCCGACCACGAGCAGGACCAGCAGCAGCACCAGCCACGGCCACTTCAGCTCGCTGTCGCTCGTCGTCCAGGTCAGTTCCACGACGCCACCAGCCGTCGGGCCTGGTAGACCGCCTGGTCGAACCGCTCGCGGGCCTCGCCGACGTCGTCCGGCGCGAACTCCGGCGGGTACATCAGCTCGATCGCGTCGGCGAGCGGGCGGGCCCGCTCACGACGGAGGTCGGCCAACGTCATCGTCGGAGCCGGCAGCGGGCTCACCGCGCCGACGTACGAGCGGACCGTCTCGCTCAGCTGCTGGTGGCCGTCGCGCGCCGACACCTCGCCGTCGCGCACCGCGGCCTCGATCCGGTCGATGCGGGCCAGGTGCTGCTGGCGCGCGGACGGCACGTCCGGCCGGCTCCACGGCATCGGTCCGGTCGCGGACCGGTCGCGGGTGAACCAGAGGACCACGAGGTAGTAGGCGGCGACCAGGAACAGGCCGAGCAGGGCGAACCACAGCCAGTGGTCGGCGTAGGCCACCGGGCCGTTGAACTCCTCCTGGAGCTCGGCCGCGAGAGGGCTAGCGGCGCTTGGCATGCTTCTGCCTCTCCAGGACCCGGAAGACGGCGGCGATCGCGGACTCGGTGTCCTCGACGCGCTCGTGCACGACGCCGAGCTGGTCGAGCCTCCGGCGCAGCTGGGACTCCTCGCCGGCCACGAGGGCGGCGTACTCCTGCTGGAGCCGGACGTCGCCGCGCAGCCAGCCCGGCACCTCCGCGCCGGCATCGACGTCGACCAACCGGCGCGGGGCGCCGGCGGTGATCGTCGGGTCGAGGTCGCCGATGGTCAGGAACAGCACCTCGTGCTGGGCCGTCAGCCGGCGCAGCGACTCCGCCAGCTCGTCGGACACCGACGTCTCGTCGGACACGACGACCAGGATCGTCCGCCGCCGGATCGCGCGGGCCACGTAGTCGAGGACCGCGGTCAGGTCGCTCGGCGGTGCGGTCGGGGTGATCGCGTCGTGGACCAGCCCGAGCAGCCGCTCGAGGTAGAGCTCGCCGTTGTCGGGCGGGCGCACGTGCTGGCGGCGCGCGTCGCCGTAGACGAGGGCGACCAGGTCGCCGTGCCGGACCGCGAGGTAGCCCATGACCCCGGACAGGAACACGGCGAGGTCCCGCTTGCTGACCTGCGCGTCGTTCATCGCAGCCATGCTGCGACCGGTCGAGACGGCGAGCACGACGGTGTGCTTGCGCTCGGCGACGTAGCGGCGGATGAGCAGCGTCCGCGTGCGGGCCGACGCCTTCCAGTCGATGTCCTTCACGTCGTCGCCGCGGACGTACTCGCGGAGGTCGTTGAAGTCGATGCCGCGCCCGACCTGGATCGCGGCGTACTCACCCTCGAGCAGGCCCCGGACCTTGCGGTGGGCGTGGATCGAGAGGCGGGCCTTGACGCGGGTCAGGTGGGCAGTCAACCGTTGACTCCCGTCACGGCGTGGGCACGGCGCGGAACACCGCGTCGATGATGCTCTCGGGCTGGACCCGGTCGGCGAGCGCCTCGAAGCTGAGGTGGATGCGGTGCCGGAGGATGGCGTGCCGGAGCTCGCGGACGTCCTCGGGGATGACGTAGTGGCGACCTTGGACGACGGCGATCGCCCGGGCGGCCTGGAAGAACGCGATGCTGCCGCGCGGGCTCGCGCCGATCTCGACGTACGCCCCCATCTCGGGGCCGAGCAGCTGCGCGACGTGCCGCGTCGCCCGGACCAGGGTGACCACGTAGCGCCGGATCGCCGGGTCGACGTAGACCCGCCGCACCATCGCCTGGAGCTCGATGACGTCGGCGAGGCCGGCGACCGGGGTGACCTGCTCGGCGTGCTGGCCGAGGGTGCCGTCCTCGATCCGGTCGAGCACCATCAGCTCGTCGGACTCCTCGGGGTAGTCGACGACCTCCTTGAGGAGGAACCGGTCCATCTGGGCGTGGGGGAGGACGTAGGTGCCCTCCTCCTCGATGGGGTTCTGCGTGGCCAGCACCATGAACGGGCTCGGCAGCGGGTGGATGGTGCCGGCGATCGAGGTCTGCCGTTCCTGCATCGCCTCCAACAGGGCGGACTGCGTCTTGGCGCTCGCCCGGTTGATCTCGTCGAGGAGCACGAAGTTGGCGTGCACCGGACCCAGCTGGGTCTCGAACTCGTGGCGCCGTGGGTCGTAGACCTGGGTGCCGATGATGTCGCTCGGCAGCAGGTCAGGGGTGCACTGGATCCGTGAGAAGTCGGCGTTGACGGACTGCGCCAGCGTCGACGCGGCGAGGGTCTTCGCGAGGCCGGGCACGCTCTCGAGGAGGACGTGACCCTCGGCGAGGAGCGTCACGAGCAGCGCCGTGCGGATCCGCTCCTGACCGGCGACCCGGCTCGAGAACGCCGCCGAGATGCGGTCGATCGCCCCGCTCGCGCGCGCGACCTCGGCGGCCGTGAGCGGGGTGGTGGACGGGGCGCTTCGAGTCGTGGTCATCGTCGGCCAACCTACCCACGTGGCGGGAACTCAGTCCCGCGCCGCGAGCCGCGACCGGAACTGCTCGTCCCGGCGCAACCGGGCCAGGTCGCGCTCGCGGCGCTCGGCGATGACCGCGCCGAGCACGAGCTCGGGGGGCGCGCCCGTCGGGGGTGCGGGCGCGACGTACTGGCGCACCTCGGCGAGGAGCTCGCTGCCCACCCGCTGCCGCGAGTGCGGGTCGAGGGTCGGGAGCCGCCCGAGATACTGCCGTACGGCGAGCGCCAGGCCGGTCGGGAGGCTCGCCAGGTCTGCGGTGCCGGCCCATTGCGCGAGCTGCGGCGGCATCGGCGGCGGGAGCGGGAGCCGCAGGGCCACCCGGTCCCGGATGACGTAGGTGCCGGCCGCGTAGTCGCCGAGCCGCTTGCCCCGCTTGCTCATCAGGACGGCGAAGAAGTAGGGCACGGCCTGGAGCGCGTAGATCTCGACGAACCCGATCAGCGCCCGGACCAGCGCGTGGTGGAACGTGATCGGCCCGGCGTCGTCGCGGACCGTGCGCAGCCCGAGGGCGAGCTTGCCGAGCGACCGGCCGCGGGTGAGGGTCTCGAGCAGCGTGGGGTACAGCACGAAGCTGACGATGCTCGCGACGATCGGCGCGATGAGGACCAGCGCCTCGGAGAGGTTGATGGTGGCGATCGCGACGAAGATCCAGGTGACGATGAAGAGCACGACCGTCACGAGGTAGTCGATCAGTCCGGACGCGATCCGCAGACCGAGGCCGGCCGGGGGCAGGTCGAGCGCCACGCCCTCGCCGGTGACGAGGTCGTCGGACGTGATCGTGGCGAACTCCGTCACGGCGGGAGTCGCAGGCTGCGTCGACATCGACGCCAGCGTAGACCGCAACCACGACGTCGTACCCTGTCGTCGTGCCGCGCATCGACCTCGACGCCTACGTCGTCGCGCACGCGCACGAGTGGGCGCGGCTCGAGGAGCTGGTCCGGGCCGGCCGGCGCAGCGGGCCGGAGAGCGACGAGCTGGTCGACCGCTACCAGCAGGTCGCCACCCACCTGTCGGTGATCCGTACGGCGGCGCCCGACGCCGAGGTCGTCGCCTATCTCTCCTCCCTGCTCAACCGGGCGCGGATGGCGATGCTCGGCGCGCGGGTCCTGAGCTGGCGCGCCGCCGGGCGGTTCTTCACCCACCAGTTCCCGGCCGCGCTCTACCGGATGCGCTACTGGTGGCTGGGCTGCATGGCCGCCAACATCGTCGTGGCCGCCGTGCTGATGTGGTGGCTGGTCGACCACCCCGAGGTGGAGCAGACGCTGCTGTCGAAGCAGGAGGTCGACGACCTCGTCAACAACGACTTCGAGAGCTACTACAGCGAGCACGCCGCCAGCGCGTTCGCGACCCGGGTGTGGATCAACAACGCCTGGGTCGCCGCCCTCTGCATGGCGCTCGGCATCACCGGCATCGGCGTGGTGTGGCTGCTGTTCCAGAACGTGCTCAACGTCGCCGTCGTCGGCTCGATCATGACCCGGCACGACCGCGCCGACCTGTTCTGGGGACTGATCCTCCCGCACGGCCTGCTCGAGCTGACCGCGGTCTTCGTGGCCGGCGGTGTCGGGCTGAAGCTGTTCTGGTCCTGGATCGAGCCGGGCGGGATCAGCCGGGGCAGCTCGCTCGCGATCGCCGGCCGGACCATGGTCACGGTTGCCCTCGGCCTGGTCGCCGTCCTGTTCGTGAGCGGCATCATCGAGGCCTTCGTGACTCCCTCCCCGCTGCCGACCTGGGCCCGGATCGCGATCGGCCTCCTCGCCGAGTTCGCCTTCTTCGCCTACGTGTTCGTGCTCGGTCGCCAGGCCGCCCACGCCGGCCACACCGGCGACATCAGCGCCGACCTCCTCGAGGACCGCGTCGCCACCCAGGACTAGCGCGAAGTGTCACTCTTGAGCGCCCGAGGTGTGGAGGTTGCGCGCGCGAAGTGTCGAGGTTGAGCGCGCGAAAGTGTGATCCCTCGACGGACCAAATGCGACACCTCGACAGCGCAAGATCGACATTTCGAGCGCTCAACCTTGACACTTCGGCGGGTCAGAGGAGGCCTTGGGCCTTGAGGGCCAGGTAGTGGTCGGCGAGGGCCGGGGGCAGCCGTTCGGCGTCGGCGTCGACGACGTGCACGCCCAGGCGGTTCAGCACGTCGGCCGTCCACTCGCGGCGCCGGAGCTCCTGCTCGGCGGCGGCGGCGTCGTACACCTCGTCGACCGTGCCCCGCCGGTCGGCGAGCCGGTTGAGCTCGGGGTCGCGCACCGAGGCGAGGACCACGCGGTGGTGACGCGTCAGCGTCGGGAGGACCGGCAGCAGGCCCTGCTGGACGGCGGCCGGCTCCACCGGAGTCAGCAGTACGACGAGCGCCCGCTGCTTGCCGAAGCCCTGGACCGCGCCGGCGAGCGTGTCCCAGTCCGCCTCGACGATGGCCGGCTCCAGGTCGGCCATCGACTCCTGCAGCCGAGCGGCGATGTCGCGCGCCCCCGCCGCGCGCAGCCGCGCCCGCACCCGCCGGTCGCCGGCCACGAAGTCGACCCGGTCGCCCGCGCGGGACGCCAGCGCGGCGAGCAGCAGCGCGGCATCCATCGCGGCGTCGAGGCGCGGTACGCCGCCCTCGGCCCCGGTGCCACCGACCCGTCCGGCGGCGGTGCGCGACGTGTCGAGCACGAGTACGACGCGCCGGTCCCGCTCGGGCTGCCAGGTGCGGACGACCACGTGGGGGGTGCGCGCGGATGCGCGCCAGTCGATGGAGCGCACGTCGTCGCCGCGGACGTACTCGCGCAGCGAGTCGAACTCCGTCCCGGCGCCCCGGATCCGCACCGCCGCCCGACCGTCGAGCTCGCGGAGCTGCGCGAGCCGCGAGGGCAGGTGCTTGCGGGACTCGAACGGCGGCAGGGAGCGGACGGTGCCCGGCACGTCGTACGTGCGCTGCTTCGCGGCGAGGTGCAGCGGACCCCAGGAGCGGACCGTCACCCCGAACGCGCGCAGGTCGCCGCGCCGCCACGGCTGCAGCCGGGTGCGCAGGACCCGGCGTTCGCCGGCGGGGAGCGTGAGCCGGTGCCGGTTGCCGCTCGCGCCGGCGGTCGGCTGCCAGGCGTCGCGGACCTCGAGCCGGAGCGTGCGGTCGCCGTCGTTGGCGACGGTCAGCGCCGACTCGGCGGGCGTCCCCAGCCGCACGGTGCCCGGCGGCCGCCGGGCGAGACCGGCCGCAGCCGTCGACGGGGCGAGCAGCAGGTCGGCGCCGACGAAGAGGGCGACCGCGAGCAGCCAGAGCACCACGGTGCCGCCCGACGGTCGCAGCACCACGGCCACGACGCCGAGCAGCAGGAGGAGCGGAACCCGCCCGGAGATCACCATCGCAAGGACTCGCTGACTACCGCGGCACGGGGACCGAGCCGAGGGCCGAGGCGAGCACGTTGGAGGTGTCGACGCCCTCGAGCTCGGCCTCGGGCCGGAGGCCGAGCCGGTGGACCAGGGTCGCGTGGGCGAGGGCCTTGACGTCGTCCGGCGTCACGAAGTCGCGACCGGACAGCCAGGCCCAGGCCCGGGCGGCGCGCAGCAGCGCGGTGGCGCCGCGGGGGCTCACGCCGAGCGACAGCGACGGCGACTCGCGGGTCGCGCGGGCGATGTCGACGATGTACGTCGCCACCTCCGGCGCGACCTGCACCCGCTTCACCGCTGCCTGGCCGGCCTCGATGTCGGCCCCCGACGCGACCGCGGTGACGCCCGCCGCCGCGACGTCGCGCGGGTCGAAGCCGTCGGCATGGCGGGTGAGGATCGCGATCTCGTCGGTGCGCGGCGGCACCGGCAGCACCACCTTCAGCAGGAACCGGTCGAGCTGCGCCTCGGGCAGGGGATAGGTGCCTTCGTACTCGACCGGGTTCTGGGTCGCTGCGACGAGGAACGGCCGGGGGAGCGGCCGCGTGACGCCGTCGGCGGAGACCTGCCCCTCCTCCATCGCCTCGAGCAGCGCGGACTGTGTCTTGGGGGGCGTCCGGTTGATCTCGTCGGCGAGCAGCAGGTTGGTGAAGACCGGGCCCTCGCGGAAGGTGAGCTCGCCTCCCTGGCTGCCGGTGCCGTCGATCACCAGCGAGCCGGTGATGTCGCCGGGCATCAGGTCGGGCGTGAACTGCACGCGCCGGGTGTCGACCGACAAGGAGGCGGCGAGCGTGCGCACGAGCAGTGTCTTCGCCGTGCCGGGCAAGCCCTCCATCAGCACGTGCCCGCCGCAGAGCAGCGCGACGAGGAGGCCGGACACCGCGGCGTCCTGGCCGACGACGGCCTTGCCCACTTCGTGCCGTACGGCGAGCAGGCGCTCACGAAGCTCGTGGTCACGGGGCGGGTCATGGGAAGCCTGCAGGGAACGAGCAGGCGACTCGAAGGGCTGGTCGGTCATCCTCGGCGTACCTCTCTGTCGAGCTGGGTGAGCTCCTGGGCGAGCCGGACCAGTCCGTGGTCCGAGCCCGGGACGGGGGCGTGGTGGGCGAGCAGGGCGCCGATCTCGTGCTCCGGGCGGCCGAGGTGGCGAGCCACGGCCGAGATCACCTCGGCCTCGGAGGCACCCCGGCCGAGCCGGAGGTGGTCGGCGAGCCGACGCCGGGCGGCCGCGCGCAGGGCGCCGCCGGCGTAGGAGCGGTCGTCGCCGCGGCGGTACATCCGGCCACGGCTGCGCGTGGTCTCGACGGCCCGGACCACGACGGGCAACGGCTCGGTCGCGAGCCTCCCCATCCGCCGGCCGCGCCACCAGATCAGGGCGATCGTCGCGATGAGGGTGAGCCACAGCGCGGGCGCGAGCCACGACGGCGCGAAGCTCCAGAGGCTGACGGCCTCGTCGTCGTCGGCGTCGTCGTACGTCGGGAGGTACCAGACCAGCCGGTCGTGCCCGCCCAGCAGCCGTAGCGCGACGGCGGCGTTGTCGCCGCGCAGCACCTGGTCGTTGCTGAGCGCCTGACCGGCACCGAAGTACGTCGTCGCGCCGGGCCCGCTCGCCAGCACGAAGCCGCCGTTGCTGGGGAAGCAGCCGTCGTCGGTGTCGTACGACGTGGCGGTGTCGACGATGAGCTCCAGGCCGTCGAAGCGGTCGTCGGCGCAGTCGCCGGTCGTCTCGTCGGAGGCGTGCGCGGGCTCGACGTCGTCCTGGATCTCGCTGACGACGTAGGACGGCGGGTCGACGAGGACGATCTCCGCACCGGCGGCGTCGTCGCGGAGCCGGGCGAGGGTGCTGGGTGCCAGCTGGTCTGCGCCGGTGACCAGGACCGTGGTCCGGCGGCCGGCGTCGGCGTCGTGGAGCTGGTCGGCGGTGCGGGCGATCGTGACGTCGACGCCCTCGTCCCCGAGGACCTGGGCGAGCGCCTGGGCCCCGTCGGGATCGGGGTTCTGCGGGTCGAGCGGAGCGGAGAACTGCTGGTCGCCCTGGCTCACCCAGACCGACAGCGCGAGGGCGGCCGCGAGGGCGATGCCCACGGAGAACCACACCCGGTTGCGGCGCCAGAAGCCGACCGCCGGGACGTCGCCGTCGTCGGCCGCGGTGCCCGCGGTGCCCGCGGTGCCCGCGGCGGCCGGTGGGGGAGCGGTCGTCGTCATCGGACCCGCTCCCGGCGTCCGCTGAGCTCGTCGTCGAGGGCGAGCACGTCGGCGGCCTGCGCGCGGGTGGCGGGGTGGTCGCCGTACAGGACCTCGTCGAAGAGATCGGCGCTGGTCCGGATCAGGTGCCGCTGTGCCGGGAACTCGGCGCCAAGGCCGGCCGCGAGCTCGTGGGCCGTCGCCTGCGGCAGGTCCTCGATCCGGCCCCGCTCGACCTGGCGGACGGCGAGCGCGCGGTAGGCGTCGACGAGGGCGTCGTCGAAGCGACCTGCGGCGAGCGCGGCCTCGGCGCGGGCCCGCAGCTCGGCCGCGCTGACCACCTCGCCCGTCAGGGCCGGCGTGCGGTCGGTCCGCGCCCGCGCGGTACGACGGGCGCGGGACACCAGCATCACGATGCCGGTCACGATCAGCAGCGCGACGACGATCGCGGCGAACGTGCCGATCGGAGGGACGTCCTGCGCGGCGCCGACCCCGTCCTCGAACCGTCGCTGGATCCAGTTCTCGATCCGATCGATGACGTTCGCGTCGTGGTACTCCGGCCGGGCGAGCTCTCGCCGCAGCAGCGACCGGGCCTCGTCACCGGTGGGGTCGAGCGGCGGGTCCGCGAGCAACGGGGACCCCCTCGGGATCAGCTGGGTCACCGCGGGATCAGCCCGGCCTCACGCATCAGCTCGACGTCGTACGCCTCCTTGCGCATCCGCTGGTCGAGGTACTGCAGCGAGGTCACCGCGGCCGTGAACGGCGCGACGAAGGCGTTCTGGATGATCAGTGCGATCGCCTGGGTGAGGACGAGGACGAGGACCGAGTACTCGGGCAGCACCACCGCGAGGAGCTGGCCGCCGATCGTCACCGGCGTGGTCAGGATGCCGCCCGCGACCTGCACGATGAGGAGGGTGAGCAGGCCGATGCCGAAGGTCCGCCAGAACTGACCCGCCGTGAGCCGCCAGGTCCGTCCGAACGAACCGAAGACGCCGATCGGCTCGAGCATCAGCGCGGGGGTGGCGAGGTAGACCACGCGGACCCAGAGCCAGACGAACAGCGGGATCGAGCCAAAGGTGGCAGCCAGGCCGACGAGCACGGTGACGAGGACGTCGCCGGTGAGCACCGCGACGAGCACGACCAGCAGGACGACCAGGACGATCGCGACGGTGCTGACGAGGCCGACCAGCAGCGCCTGCCCGAGCAGCCGCCACCGCTTCCCGTGCGTCGCCGCCCAGGCCTCGGCCAGGCTGAGCCGCCGTCCGACGGCGGCGGCCCTGGTCACGTGGGCGATCATGCCGATCACGAAGACGATCCCGAGCTGGGCCGCGTAGACGCCCAGCAGGAGGGAGCCGAACGAGCCCAGGAGGCCGAGCGCCTCGCCGGTGCTGAGGTCCTCTGCGGACTGGCCCTCCGCGCTGATGCCGGTGCCGACGGTGAACGCGACGACCACGCTGACCACGATCGGGATGATCATCGCCACCGCGGTCACGAGGACGGCCGAGCCGACGGTCGCCTTCGGGTTGAACCGGATGATCCGGAATGCGCCGTCGTAGATGTTGCCGAGGCCGAGCGGCCGGAGCGGGATCGCGCCGGGCTTGTGGGCCGCGCCGAGCATGCCCGGCTGGGGCGCGGCGTACGACGCCGTCGCCACCGGCGGCCCGGGCTCCACCCGCGCACCCGGAGGCGGACCGCCGGCCCCGGGCGGCTCCGCCGGCAGGGGTGCGCCAGGCGGCGGGTAGTGGTTGGAAGTCCCGGTCATTGGACGCATCCTTGCACCCGGGCCCAGAGCCGATCCCAGCGACGATCCCGGAGCCGACTCCGGAGAGGATCCCGGAGAGGACTCGGTCAATTTGGTGCGGTGCCCCGACCAGTGCCAAGATATCCAGGTTGCTCCGACGGGACTGTCGGGGTGCGGCACTTCTTGACTACTGAATCGCGTCTCCTGAGCGGGCGTCCCGGAGTTCTCCGGGTAGCCGCTTCTCGACTGCGGTCAGTGGTGCTGAAGCACCGGACCCAGGGAGACCCGATCAGCCTGACGAACCGTCGGGCGCCCCAACACAGCAGGACCCACCGTGGTCGTGTGCGCTGAACACAGTGCGACACGCCCGACCTCGGGGGTCGGCAGTGCGGGGGTGAGAACAGGACGGGACCGACTCAAACCCGAGGACGTCTCGACACAGCAGGCGCGGAGAGAAGAAGGACGAGAGAGACCTATGGCGGGACAGAAGATCCGCATCAGGCTCAAGGCCTATGACCACGAGGTGATCGACACCTCGGCGCGGAAGATCGTGGACACCGTGACCCGGACGGGTGCGAAGGTCGCCGGCCCTGTGCCGCTGCCGACCGAGAAGAACGTCTTCTGCGTCATCCGCTCGCCCCACAAGTACAAGGACTCCCGCGAGCACTTCGAGATGCGCACCCACAAGCGCCTCATCGACATCATCGACCCCACCCCGAAGACCGTCGACAGCCTCATGCGGCTCGACCTGCCGGCAGGCGTCGACATCGAGATCAAGCTCTGAGGCTGTTGTCATGACGATCGAACGCAACGTGAAGGGCCTGCTGGGCACCAAGCTCGGCATGACCCAGCTCTGGGACGAGAACAACCGCATCGTCCCCGTGACCGTGGTCGCGGCGACGACCAACGTGGTGACCCAGGTCCGCCAGCCCGAGCCGGACGGCTACAACGCCATCCAGATCGGCTACGGCGAGATCGAGGGCCGCAAGGTCAACCAGCCGCAGGCGGGTCACTTCGCCAAGGCCGGCACGACCCCGCGCCGTCACATCATCGAGATCCGTACGGCGGACGCCCCGACCTACACCGTCGGCCAGGAGATCCCGGTCGACACCTTCGAGCCGGGCCAGGCCATCGACGTGACCGGCACCAGCAAGGGCAAGGGCTTCGCCGGTGTCATGAAGCGGCACGGCTTCCACGGCGTCGGTGCGTCGCACGGTGCCCACCGCAACCACCGCAAGCCGGGCTCGATCGGCGCCTGCGCCACCCCCGGCCGCGTCTTCAAGGGCATGCGGATGGCGGGACGGATGGGTAGCGACACCGTCACCACCCAGAACGTCACCGTGCACGCGGTCGACGTGGAGAAGGGCCTGATCCTGCTCAAGGGCGCCGTCCCCGGCCCCAAGGGTGGCGTCATCGTCCTCCGGACCTCTGCGAAGAAGGGCTGATCGCCATGGCAGACAAGAAGGTCAAGGTCGTCGACGTCGAGCTCGCCAACGAGATCTTCGACGTCGAGGTCAGCATCCCGCTGATCCACCAGGTCGTCGTCGCCCAGCAGGCTGCTGCGCGTCAGGGCACCCACTCCACCAAGACCCGCGCCGACGTGCGCGGCGGTGGCCGCAAGCCCTACAAGCAGAAGGGCACCGGCCGCGCCCGTCAGGGCTCGACCCGCGCCCCGCAGTTCGCCGGCGGTGGCGTCGTCCACGGCCCGCACCCGCGTGACTACAGCCAGCGGACCCCGAAGAAGATGAAGGCCGCTGCCCTGCGCGGCGCCCTCACCGACCGGGCCCGCAACGGGCGGATCCACGTGGTCGAGAGCCTGGTCTCCGGCGACAAGCCGTCGACCAAGGCCGCTCTGGCCGCGCTCGGGTCGCTGACCGACCGCCACAACTACCTCGTGGTTCTCGAGCGCACCGACACCGTCACCTGGCTGTCGCTGCGCAACGCCCCCGAGGTGCACCTGGTCGCCGTCGACCAGCTGAACACCTACGACGTGCTCGCGAGCGACGACGTGGTCTTCAGCAAGGGCGCGTACGACGCGTTCGTCTCCGGCGCCGCCTACGGCAAGACCGTGTCGAACGAAGGGGGAGACAAGTGAGCACCCTGCACAAGGACCACCGCGACGTCCTGATCGCGCCGGTCGTGTCGGAGAAGAGCTACAGCCTCCTCGACGTCAACAAGTACACCTTCCTGGTGCACCCGGACGCCAACAAGACCGAGATCAAGATCGCGGTCGAGAAGGTGTTCAACGTCAAGGTGACGTCGGTCAACACGCTGAACCGTCAGGGCAAGACCCGCCGGACGAAGTTCGGCATGGGCAAGCGCAAGGACACCAAGCGCGCGATCGTCAGCCTCGCCGAGGGCCACCGCATCGACATCTTCGGAGGTCCGGTCGCCTGACCGGGCTCTGATACGAGGACTGAAGAGATATGGCAATCCGTAAGTACAAGCCGACCACCCCGGGCCGTCGTGGCTCCTCGGTGGCCGACTTCGTCGAGATCACCCGGACCACACCGGAGAAGTCGCTGACGCGTCCGCTGCCCAAGAAGGGCGGTCGCAACAACCAGGGCCGGATCACCACCCGGCACCAGGGCGGTGGCCACAAGCGGGCCTACCGCATCGTCGACTTCCGTCGCTACGACAAGGACGGCGTTCCGGCCAAGGTCGCCCACATCGAGTACGACCCGAACCGCACGGCTCGGATCGCGCTGCTGCACTACGCCGACGGCGAGAAGCGCTACATCATCGCGCCCAAGGACCTGGTCCAGGGCATGCGCGTCGAGTCCGGCGTCGGTGCCGACATCAAGCCCGGCAACAACCTGCCGCTGCGCAACATCCCGGTCGGTACGACGATCCACTGCATCGAGCTCCGTCCCGGTGGCGGCGCGAAGATGGCCCGCTCCGCCGGCAACAGCGCTCAGCTCGTCGCCCGTGAGGGCTCGCGCGCCACGCTGCGCCTGCCCTCGGGCGAGATGCGGTTCGTCGACGTGCGCTGCCGCGCCACCGTCGGTGAGGTCGGCAACGCCGAGCAGTCGAACATCAACTGGGGCAAGGCCGGCCGGATGCGGTGGAAGGGCAAGCGCCCGACCGTCCGCGGTGTCGTCATGAACCCCGTCGACCACCCGCACGGCGGTGGCGAGGGCAAGACCTCCGGTGGTCGCCACCCGGTCTCGCCCTGGGGCAAGGCGGAGGGCCGCACGCGCAAGCGCAAGGCCTCCGACGCCCAGATCATCCGTCGTCGCAAGTCCGGCAAGGGTAGGAAGTAACTGACATGCCTCGCAGCCTGAAGAAGGGCCCCTTCGTCGACGACCACCTGATGAAGAAGGTGGACGCCGAGAACGAGAAGGGCAGCCACAACGTCATCAAGACCTGGTCGCGCCGCTCGATGATCGTCCCGGCGATGATCGGTCACACGATCGCCGTCCACGACGGTCGCAAGCACGTGCCGGTGTTCGTGTCCGACTCGATGGTCGGTCACAAGCTGGGCGAGTTCGCCCCCACCCGCACCTACCGCGGCCACGTCAAGGAAGACCGGAAGGGACGTCGTCGATGACCACCACCGACCGCCGGCGCACCAGCGCCCGTCGCGACACGCTCCTCGGCGACCAGCCGGGTGCCTTCGCGACCGCGCGCTTCGTCCGGATCACCCCGATGAAGGCCCGCCGGGTCGTCGACCTCGTCCGCGGCCTGCCCGTGGACGAGGCGCGCTCGATCCTCGCCTTCACCCCTCAGGCCGCTGCCAAGACCGTCGGCAAGGTGCTCGAGAGCGCCGTCGCCAACGCCGGGACCACCGAGGGCCTGCCCACCGGTGACCTGGTCGTGTCGGTCGCGCAGGTCGACGAGGGCCCCACGATGAAGCGCTGGCGTCCGCGTGCGCAGGGCCGGGCCACCCGGATCAACAAGCGCACCAGCCACATCACGCTGGTGGTCCAGCCGGCCGACGCCGTTGCGAAGAAGGGCAAGAAGTAATGGGCCAGAAGATCAACCCGAACGGCTTCCGTCTCGGCATCTCCACCGACCACAAGTCGCGGTGGTACGCCGACAAGCTGTACAAGGCGTACGTCGGCGAGGACGTCGCGATCCGCAAGCTGCTCTCCAAGGGCATGGAGCGGGCCGGCATCGCCAAGGTCGAGATCGAGCGCACCCGTGACCGGGTCCGCGTCGACATCCACACCGCCCGGCCGGGCATCGTCATCGGCCGCCGCGGCGCGGAGGCCGACCGGATCCGCGGCGAGCTCGAGAAGCTCACCGGCAAGCAGGTCCAGCTGAACATCCTCGAGGTCAAGAACCCCGAGGTCGACGCTCAGCTCGTCGCCCAGGGCGTCGCGGAGCAGCTGTCGGGCCGGGTCCAGTTCCGCCGCGCGATGCGCAAGGCCATGCAGACCTCGATGCGGTCCGGTGCCAAGGGCATCCGGATCCAGTGCTCCGGCCGCCTCAACGGCGCCGAGATGTCGCGCACCGAGTTCTACCGCGAGGGCCGCGTCCCGCTGCACACGCTGCGTGCCGACATCGACTACGGCTTCTACGAGGCCCGCACCACCTTCGGCCGGATCGGCGTGAAGGTGTGGATCTACAAGGGCGAGGTCGCCGGCACCCGTGCCGAGCGCCAGGCCCAGGCCGCTGCCCGTGCCGGTGTCCCCGGCCGCGGTGGCAGCCGTCCCAGCCGGGGCGGCGACCGTCCGACCCGTGGGTCGCGCGGCGACCGTCCGACCCGCTCGGACCGCGAGGCTCCGGCCGCTGAGGCCGGCGCCCCCCAGGCCGAGCCGACTGCTCCCACCAGCGGAACGGAGTCCTGAGCCATGTTGATGCCGCGTCGCGTCAAGCACCGCAAGCAGCACCACCCGAACCGTCGGGGTGCCGCGAAGGGTGGCACCACGCTCGCGTTCGGCGAATTCGGGATCCAGGCGGTCGAGGGTCACTACGTGACCAACCGGCAGATCGAGTCCGCCCGTATCGCGATGACCCGTCACATCAAGCGTGGCGGCAAGGTCTGGATCAACATCTACCCGGACCGCCCGCTCACCAAGAAGCCCGCCGAGACCCGGATGGGTTCCGGCAAGGGCTCGCCCGAGTGGTGGATCGCCAACGTCAAGCCCGGCCGCGTCATGTTCGAGCTCTCCGGAGTGGACGAGGAGACCGCGCGTGAGGCGATGCGCCGTGCCATCCACAAGCTGCCCATGAAGTGCCGCTTCATCACCCGAGAGGCTGGTGAGTTCTGATGAGCCAGGACCTGAAGGCCCACGAGCTCGACGAGCTCAACGACATCGACCTCGAGGCCAAGCTGCGCGAGGCCAAGGAGGAGCTGTTCAACCTGCGCTTCCAGGCGGCCACCGGCCAGCTGGAGTCGCACGGTCGGCTCCGCACGGTCAAGAAGGACATCGCCCGGATCTACACCGTGGTGCGTGAGCGCGAGCTCGGCATCCGGACCGCCCCGGGTTCGGAGGAGGAGAGCGCATGAGCACTCAGTCAGACAACGGCGCCGACGCCACCCAGCGCAACTCGCGCAAGACCCGCGAGGGCATGGTCGTCAGCGACAAGATGGACAAGACCGTGGTCGTGTCCGTCGAGGACCGCGTCAAGCACGCCCTGTACGGCAAGGTCATGCGGCGCAACACCCGGCTCAAGGCGCACGACGAGCAGAACGAGTGTGGTGTCGGTGACCGCGTCCTGATCATGGAGACCCGGCCGCTGTCCGCGACCAAGCGCTGGCGCATCGTCGAGATCCTCGAGCGCGCCAAGTAGTCATCGAGTTCGGCCAGGCTCAGTCGCTGTGCACGTCAGCGGAGCGGCTGAGAACCGGCACGACAACCAGGAGAAGAAATGATTCAGCAGGAGTCGCGACTCAAGGTCGCCGACAACACCGGTGCCAAGGAGATCCTTTGCATCCGGGTTCTCGGTGGCTCGGGTCGACGCTACGCCGGGATCGGCGACACCATCGTCGCCACCGTCAAGGACGCCATCCCCGGTGGCAACGTCAAGAAGGGTGATGTCGTCAAGGCGGTCATCGTGCGCACCGTCAAGGAGCGCCGGCGGCCCGACGGCTCGTACATCCGCTTCGACGAGAACGCCGCCGTGATCCTCAAGAACGACGGCGAGCCGCGCGGCACCCGCATCTTCGGCCCCGTGGGCCGCGAGCTGCGGGAGAAAAAGTTCATGAAGATCATCTCGCTCGCGCCGGAGGTGCTGTGATGACCAAGTCCAACAGCCAGAAGAAGGCGCCGAAGATCGCCATCAAGAAGGGCGACACCGTCAAGGTGATCGCGGGCAAGGACAAGGGCGCCGAGGGCAAGGTCATCCAGGTGCTCCGCGAGGAGCAGCGGGTGATCGTCGAGGGCGTCAACCGGATCAAGAAGCACACCAAGGTCGTCAACCAGGGCGGTCGCGCCGGCAACACCGGCGGGATCATCACCACCGAGGCCCCCATCCACGTGTCCAACGTGATGCTGGTCGAGGGTGACGGCGTCACCCGGATCGCGTACAAGCGGGTCGAGGTCACCAAGCGTCGTCCCGACGGCTCGGAGTACCCGTCTACGCGCAGCGTCCGGATCTCCCGCAAGACGGGGAAGGAAATCTGATGAGCGACCAGGCAACAGAGTCCCCCGCGGTGGAGTCTTCGGAGAAGATCACGCCCCGGCTCAAGACCAAGTACCGCGAGGAGATCCTCCCCGCGCTGCGGTCGGAGTTCGAGATCGCCAACGTCATGCAGGTGCCCGGCCTGACCAAGATCGTGGTCAACATGGGCGTCGGCGAGGCGGCTCGCGACTCGAAGCTGATCGAGGGTGCCGTCCGCGACCTGACGGCGATCACCGGCCAGAAGCCGGCGGTCACCAAGGCCCGCAAGTCCATCGCCCAGTTCAAGCTGCGTGAGGGCATGCCGATCGGCACGCACGTCACGCTGCGCGGCGACCGGATGTGGGAGTTCCTCGACCGGCTGCTGACGCTGGCGCTGCCGCGGATCCGTGACTTCCGTGGTCTGAGCCCGAAGCAGTTCGACGGCAAGGGCAACTACACCTTCGGTCTGACCGAGCAGGTCATGTTCCACGAGATCGACCAGGACAAGGTGGACCGCAGCCGGGGCATGGACATCACCATCGTCACCACTGCGACCAACGACGAGCAGGGTCGCGCGCTGCTGAAGCAGCTCGGCTTCCCGTTCAAGGAGAACTGACATGGCGAAGACATCGCTACGGGTCAAGGCGGCCCGCAAGCCCAAGTTCGCGGTGCGCGGCTACACCCGCTGCCAGCGTTGCGGCCGGCCCAAGTCGGTCTACCGCAAGTTCGGCCTGTGCCGGATCTGCCTGCGGGAGATGGCCCACCGCGGCGAGCTTCCCGGCGTCACCAAGTCGAGCTGGTAATCACCCACACGGGGGTTTCGCCCCCGTGGACCCCCGACCGCGGTCACCCGCCGCGGTCGAGCCAAGGAAATAGCTGAAGGTCCGCCGAGCGTGGCTCGGCGGAAACCGCAGCAGAAGGAAACAGACACATGACGATGACCGACCCGATCGCAGACATGCTGACTCGTCTGCGCAACGCCAACCAGGCGTACCACGACACGGTCGCGATGCCCTACAGCAAGCTGAAGCAGGGCGTCGCGGAGATCCTCAAGCAGGAGGGCTACATCACCTCCTTCGAGGTGGCCGACAACGAGAACGGCGTCGGCAAGACGCTGACGATCACGCTCAAGTACGGCCGTAGCCGTGAGCGCTCGATCGCCGGTGTCCGCCGGATCAGCAAGCCGGGCCTGCGGGTCTACGCCAAGCACACGGGTCTCCCGAAGGTGCTCGGCGGCCTCGGCGTCGCGATCATCTCGACGAGCCAGGGCCTGCTGACCGACCGCCAGGCAAACCAGAAGGGCGTGGGTGGGGAAGTCCTCGCCTACGTCTGGTGACGAGACCAGGAAGAGAGGAATAGCAATGTCGCGTATTGGCAAGCTCCCCGTCCCGGTCCCGGCCGGCGTCGACGTGGCGCTCGACGGTCCCGTCGTGACGGTGAAGGGCCCCAAGGGCACCCTCACCCACACCGTGGCCGAACCGATCATCGTGGAGCGCAACGACGAAGGTGACGCCCCCGTCCTGGACGTGAAGCGTCCCGACGACGAGCGCATCAGCAGGTCGCTGCACGGACTGACCCGCACCCTGATCAACAACATGGTCGTGGGCGTGACCGAGGGCTACGAGAAGAAGCTCGAGATCGTGGGCGTCGGCTACCGCGTCCTGTCCAAGGGCCCCACCCAGCTGGAGTTCCAGCTCGGCTACTCCCACCCGATCATCTTCGACGCGCCGGAGGGCATCACCTTCGCCGTCGAGGGCACGACCAAGCTCGGTGTCCTCGGCATCGACAAGCAGCAGGTCGGCGAGGTCGCGGCCAACATTCGCAAGCTCCGCAAGCCCGAGCCGTACAAGGGCAATGGCGTCCGGTACGCCGGCGAGCATGTCCGTCGCAAGGTCGGAAAGGCTGGTAAGTGACCATGGCGATCACACTCAAGCACCAGCGGCACCTCTCGGCGCGCGCCAAGTCACGGCTGCGCCGCCAGATTCGTGGCCGCAAGAAGATCTCCGGGACCGCGGAGCGTCCGCGCCTCGTGGTCACCCGGTCGACCAAGCACATCACCGTCCAGGTCGTCGACGACCTGGTCGGCAAGACCCTGGCGTCCGCCTCCACCATGGAGGGCGACGTGCGGTCCTATGAAGGTGACAAGACTGCCAAGGCGAAGAAGGTCGGCGAGCTCGTTGCCGCCCGTGCCAAGGAGCTCGGTGTCGAGTCGGTCGTCTTCGACCGGGCGGGCAACAAGTACCACGGTCGCATCGCGGCCCTGGCCGACGGCGCTCGCGCCGGTGGCCTGACCTTCTGATCGCGAAGCAAGGACTGAGGAGAAATCATGAGCGGACCCCAGCGCGGACAGCGTTCCGGTGGCGACCGCGGACGCGGCGGTCGTGACGACCGCCGCGGCGGCGCGGACAAGAGCCAGTACGTCGAGCGCGTCGTCGCGATCAACCGCGTCGCCAAGGTCGTGAAGGGTGGTCGTCGCTTCAGCTTCACCGCCCTCGTGGTCGTCGGTGACGGTGACGGGATGGTCGGCGTCGGCTACGGCAAGGCCAAGGAGGTGCCCGCGGCGATCGCCAAGGGTGTCGAGGAGGCGAAGAAGAACTTCTTCCGCGTCCCCCGGATCCAGGGCACGATCCCGCACCCGGTCCAGGGTGAGAAGGCGGCCGGTGTCGTCTTCCTGCGCCCGGCCGCGCCCGGTACCGGTGTGATCGCCGGTGGCCCGGTGCGCGCCGTGCTCGAGTGCGCCGGCATCCACGACGTGCTCAGCAAGTCGCTGGGCTCGTCGAACCAGATCAACATCGTGCACGCGACCGTTGCGGCGCTGCAGATGCTGGAGATGCCCGAGACCGTGGCGTCGCGCCGCGGCCTGCCGGTCGAGGACGTCGCCCCGGCGGCACTCCTCAAGGCCAAGGCCGCGGGCGAGGCCGAGGCGGCTGCTGCCGCCAAGGCCGCCTCAGGGGTGAGCTCCTGATGGCACAGCTCAAGGTCCAGCAGAAGAAGTCCTCGATCGGCTGCAAGCAGAACCAGCGTGAGACGCTGCGGACGCTTGGTCTCAAGCGGATCGGTGACGTCGTCGTCAAGGAGGACCGCCCGGAGATCCGGGGCATGGTCCAGACCGTCCGTCACCTCGTGACGGTCGAAGAGGTGGAGTGAAATGACGCTCAAGCTGCACCACCTGCGCCCGGCGCCGGGGGCCAAGAAGGCCAAGACCCGGGTCGGCCGCGGTGAGGGTTCCAAGGGCAAGACCGCCGGTCGCGGCACCAAGGGCACCAAGGCCCGCTACCAGGTGCCCGTGGCCTTCGAGGGTGGCCAGATGCCGCTGCACATGCGGCTGCCGAAGCTCAAGGGCTTCAACAACCCCTTCAAGGTCACCTTCCAGGTCGTCAACCTCGACAAGATCAGCGCGCTCTTCCCGGAGGGCGGCGACGTCACCCCCGAGCTGCTCGTGGCCCGCGGCGCGGTCCGCAAGGGCGAGCCCGTCAAGGTGCTCGGCCAGGGCGAGATCTCGGTCAAGGTGGCGGTGAGCGCCCAAGCCTTCTCGAACTCCGCCAAGGAGAAGATCGAGAGCGCCGGCGGCAGCGTCACCGTTCTGTGACGAGCAATCCCCCGAGCTGAGGCGCGGCCGGCCTGGTCACCAGGCTGGCCGCGCCTTTCTCGCTCCCTGTTAGGCTTCCCGACGGCCCTCAGGTGTCCCCTCAGGTGTCAGGCCCGATGAGAAAGAGGACCTTCAGTGCTCAGCGCGTTCGTCAACGCATTCCGGACTCCGGACCTGCGGCGCAAGCTGCTGTTCGTCCTGTTCATCATCGTCATCTTCCGGGCCGGATCCCAGATCCCGGCCCCCGGCGTGCACGTCGCGAACGTGCAGCGGTGCCTCGGTGACGAGGCCAACAGCACCGGCATCTACAGCCTGATCAACCTGTTCAGCGGCGGCGCGCTGCTGCAGCTGACGATCTTCGCGCTCGGGATCATGCCGTACATCACGGCGAGCATCATCCTGCAGCTGCTCGTCGTCGTGATCCCACGGCTGGAGGCCCTCAAGAAGGAGGGTCAGGCCGGTCAGACGAAGATCACGCAGTACACCCGCTACCTGACGCTCGGGCTCGCGCTCCTCCAGGCGACCGGCATCGTCGCGCTCGCGCGCACCGGCAGCCTGCTCCAGAACTGCCAGGAGCCGCTGCTGCACCACGACAACACGACGACCTTCCTCGTCATCGTCACGACGATGACGGCCGGCACCGCCGTGATCATGTGGCTCGGCGAGCTGATCACCGAGCGCGGCATCGGCAACGGCATGTCGATCCTGATCTTCTGCCAGGTCGTCGCGACCTTCCCCGCCGCGCTCTGGGCGGTCGGGAAGCAGCAGGGCTGGTGGACGTTCGGCGTCGTCATCGCGATCGGCCTCGTCATCGTGGCGGGCGTCATCTTCATCGAGCAGGCGCAGCGCCGGATCCCCGTGCAGTACGCCCGCCGGATGGTCGGCCGCAAGATGTTCGGCGGGAGCTCGACCTACATCCCGTTGAAGGTCAACCAGGCGGGCATCATCCCGGTCATCTTCGCCTCGTCGCTGCTCTACCTGCCGGCGATGGCGGTCCAGTTCAACCAGACCAGCGACTCCGCCTGGGTCCGGTTCGTCGCCGACTACTTCGTCGTCGGCGACCACCCGCTCTACATGGCGACGTACTTCCTGCTCATCATCTTCTTCACCTACTTCTACGTCTCGATCACCTTCAACCCTCAAGAGGTGGCCGACAACATGAAGAAGTACGGCGGCTTCATCCCCGGAATCCGGGCGGGCAAGCCGACCCAGGACTATCTGTCCTACGTCCTTTCCCGCATCACGCTGCCGGGTGCTCTCTACCTGGGTCTGATCTCCCTCATCCCGCTGATCGCGCTGGTGCTGATCGACGCCAACCAGAACTTCCCGTTCGGAGGCACGTCCATCCTGATCATGGTGGGCGTCGCGCTCGACACGGTGAAGCAGATCGAGAGCCAGCTCCAGCAGCGCAACTATGAAGGATTCCTGCGTTGAGGCTTCTGATCATGGGCCCCCCGGGTGCCAGCAAGGGCACCCAGGCGGTGGCCGTCTCCGAGCACATCGGTGGTGCCCACATCTCGACGGGCGACATCTTCCGCGCCCACGTCGCGAACCAGACCGAGCTCGGCAAGACCGCCCAGCAGTACATGGACGCCGGGAAGTACGTGCCGGACGAGATCACCAACGCGATGGTGCGCGCGCGCCTCGCCGAGCCGGACGCCACCTCGTTCGTGCTCGACGGCTACCCCCGCACGGCCGAGCAGGTCGCCGAGCTCGACGACATCCTGGCCAGCCTCGACGCCAGCCTCGACGTGGTGCTCTCGCTCGTGGTCGCCGACCGCGAGGAGCTCATCCAGCGGATGCTCAAGCGTGCCGAGACCAGCGGCCGGGCCGACGACACCGAAGAGGTCATCCGGCACCGCCAGGACGTCTACGAGGCCGAGACCGCCGTCCTGCTCCCGATCTACCGGGAGCGCGGCCTGCTCGTCGAGGTCGACGGGGTGGGCTCCATCGAGGACGTGCAGAAGCGCATCTTCGAGGCGCTCGACGCCCTCGCGAGCTAGATCCCGCTGACGTCGTTGTTCAGCACCGGGCTGGAGATCAAGACGCCGGAGCAGGTCCTGCTGATGCGGGAGGCCGGCCTCGTGGTCGCCGACGCGCTCGCAGCGGTGCGCGACGCCGTACGTCCGGGTGTGTCCACCGCTGAGCTGGACCGCGTGGCCGCGGACCTGATCCGCTCCCGCGGGGCGGCGCCGTCGTTCCTCGGGTACGGCGACCCGCCGTTCCCGGCGACCATCTGCGCGTCGGTCAACGACGCGGTCGTGCACGGGATCCCGGGGTCGCAGGTGCTCGCCGACGGCGACATCATCTCCATCGACTGCGGCGCGATCGTGGACGGCTGGCACGGCGACGCCGCGATCACCGTGGCGGTCGGTGCCGTCCCCGACGACGTGGCCGAGCTGATGCGGGTCACCGAGGAGTCGCTGTGGCGCGGCCTGGCCGCGGCCCGGGCGGGCGGGAGGGTCGGCGACATTTCGCACGCCATCGAGCAGTACGTCCGCTCCGCAGGTGACTACGGCATCGTCGAGGACTACACCGGTCACGGCATCGGCACCGCGATGCACCTGGCGCCCGACGTGCCGAACCACGGCCGCCCGGGTCGTGGTCCGCGGCTCAAGCGCGGCCTCGCGCTGGCGGTCGAGCCGATGGTCACGCTCGGCGGGAAGGCGACCGCGGTCATCGACGACGACTGGACCGTCGTCACCGTCGACGGGTCCCGCGCGGCGCACTACGAGCACACCTTCGCGCTCACCGACGCCGGCGTGTGGGTGCTGACCGCGCACGACGGCGGGCGCGCCGACCTGGAACGGCTCGGAGCTCCGTACGGCGGTCCCGTGTGAGCGTCGATCCGGCCGACCTATCATCGAGCATGGCCCTGCCCGCCCGACCGCTGCTCTTCGCCTCCGGCGAGGAGGCGTACGTCGCCGACCGGGTGCTGCACACCTGGACGACCCCCGACGGGGCGGACCCGGGCTGGGCCGACCAGGTCGTCGCGGCGCTGCAGCCCGGTGAGCGGGCGATCGGCGCGCTGTCGTTCGCAGCCGGTGCTCCCGGGATCCTGCACCAGGTCGTCGGTTCCGAGCGACCCCTGCACCGACCCGCGACACCGCCTCGCCCGCGCACCTACGACGTGCACGAGTTCCCCACCCCGGCGGCGTACGCCGACATGGTGCGGGCCGTGCTCGACAAGATCGCGGCCGGCGTCGTGCGCAAGTTCGTGATCGGGCGCTGCCTCGACGTGATCAGCGACCCGCCGCTGGAGCCGGCCGAGATCATCGACCGGCTGCTCGTGACCCGTCCCGGTCGCTACGTGTTTTCCGTGCCGCTCACCGAGGGCCTCGACGACGGCCCGCTCCTGGTCGGCGCCAGTCCCGAGCTCCTCGTCAGCCGCGAGGGGGACCACATCGCCTGCACGCCGCTGGCCGGTTCGGTGCCGCGGTCGCCCGACCCCGACGAGGACGCCCGCCGGGCCGAGGCTCTGCGTGCCTCCGAGAAGGACCTCGCGGAGCACGCGTTCGTGGTCGACGCGATCGTCCATGCGCTCAAGGAGGTCTGCGTCGACGTCGACCCCCCGGCCGGTCCGACCCTCCTCGCCACCGACACCGTCTGGCACCTGGCGTCGCCGATCACGGCGCGACTGGAGGACCCCGACTCCGGGCCCAGCGCGCTCCGGCTCGCCCAGATGCTGCACCCCACGCCCGCCGTCGGCGGCGTGCCTGCCAAGGCGGCCGCCGAGGCGATCACGGACCTCGAGGGGGACCTGCGCGACTACTTCGCCGGTTGCGTCGGCTGGGTCGACGAGTCCGGCGACGGCGTCTTCGCGATCACGATCCGCGCCGCCGTCATCGACGGCGCCCGCATGCGGCTGTTCGCGGGTGCCGGGATCGTCGCCGGCTCCGACCCCGACTCCGAGGTCCGCGAGACCGGGGCGAAGCTCGAGACGATGACGCGCGTGGCCGGTCTGTCCTAAGAGGGGCTCCCCGCTCCGCACCGGCCGCACGTCCACCACCCCCGCAGCACCATTCCGCGCGCCGCGCGGCGGCGTACTCGATCTCGGGATGCGGAAGTTCCCCGCGAGCTGTGGAAGGATACGAGCACCAGAGGGGAGTATTCCTCGACTGCGTTCTCGTCATCACGATCAGCCGCCTCCATCGGGCTGGTCCGGGAGCGTGGGCCGCCGGGAGGCGGCGGAAGAGACCTCGGGCTATCCGCCCGACCCTGATCACCGAGAGGCTCTCTGTGGACGTCACCACGCTGGAATGGACCATCACGATCGCCGCCACCATCGGCGTACTGCTCTTCGACGTCATCGTCATCGCGCGCGACCCGCGCGAGCCGTCGATGAAGGAGTGCGCGGTCGCGCTGAGCTTCTACATCGGGGCCGCGCTGGCGTTCGGGATGTTCGTGTGGATCTACCACGACCAGGCCTACGGGATCGAGTTCTACACCGGCTGGCTGACCGAGTACTCGTTGTCGATCGACAACCTCTTCGTCTTCATCATCTTGATGGCGGCGCTCAAGGTGCCCCGGAAGTACCAGCAGGAGGCGCTGCTCGTCGGCATCGTGCTCGCACTGATCTTCCGCGGCATCTTCATCGCCCTCGGGTACGCCCTCATCGAGAACTTCAGCTGGGTCTTCTACATCTTCGGCGCGTTCCTGGTCTACACGGCCTACGGGCTGGTGAAGTCCTACCGGACGCACGAGGACGAGCACCCCGAGGACAACGTCGTCGTGAAGTTCGCCCGCCGGCACATGCGGGTCGGTGAGACGTTCCACGGCCTGAAGCTCTGGTACCACGAGAACGGCGTGCGCTACGTCTCCCCGATCGTCATCGTGATCATCGCGCTCGGGGTCACCGACATCCTCTTCGCGCTCGACTCGATCCCGGCGATCTTCGGCATCACCCAGGAGCCCTACCTCGTCTTCACGGCGAACGTCTTCGCGCTGATGGGGCTGCGGCAGCTGTACTTCCTGCTGGGCGGCCTGCTGAAGCGGCTCGTCTACCTGTCGCTCGGCCTGGCGTTCATCCTCGCCTTCATCGGTGTGAAGCTGGTCCTCCACGCGCTGCACGAGAACGAGCTCGCCTTCATCAACGGCGGCGAGCACGTGACCGCGGCTCCCGAGATCTCCTCGCTGTTCAGCCTCGGGGTGATCGTGGTGACGCTGGTGGTCACGGCGGTAGCCAGCCTGCTCAAGTCGAGCAAGGAGCCCGACGCGATCGAGGACCAGATCCCGGTCGAGGTCGACGAGACTCCCGGCGCGGACTGGAAGGACTGACCACGGCGGAGCCCCGGCTTCGTTAGGGTTCTGAGTCCGATCCCGAGACCCGACGAGGCCCATGACCAGCGCAACCGACCGTCCCGGCGCTCAGCAGCGCCTGCAGGTGGAGTGGGCAGGGGCGACGCGGACCTTCGACGGCGACCGGGTCGTGATCGGCCGCGAGGCCGACTGCGACGTCGTCGTGACCGAGCCGAGCGCGTCGCGGCACCACGCCGTGCTCCAGCGTGAGGCGGGCGCCTGGGTCGCCGTCGACACGAGCAGCAACGGCACGTTCGTGCGGGGGCAGCGGATCAGCCGGGTCGCCGTACCGCAGATCCCGTTGAGCCTGCACCTCGGCGGACCGGCGGGGGAGGCGGTGGTGGTCCGGGTGGTGGAGGTTCCCGCTCACCCGGCCCAGCCGGCCCAGCCCGCGCAGCCCGCCCAGCCGGCCCAGCCGGCATCGGGGGGCCCGGACGCGCAGTGGTGGCGCAACCTCCCGCCGCCGCAGCTCCCTGCTGCCGCGGCACCGGCGGACGCCTGGCGGCCGCAGGAGATCGTCCCGCCCGGCCAGCTGGCCCACAACCACTCGGTGGTGCTGCCCCAGCAGGTCGCCGCCGGTCGGAGCCTCAGCATCGGCCGCGAGCAGGGCAACGACGTCGTGCTCGACGACGCGCTCGTCAGCCGTCGGCACGCCCAGCTCGACCCGGGCGGTCCGGGCCGGCTCGCCGTCCTGCACGATCTCAACAGCTTCAACGGCACGTTCGTCAACGGCCACCGGGTCCAGGGCTCGGTGCAGCTGGCCGTCGGCGCCGAGGTGATCATCGGCAACCAGACGTTCCGGTGGGACGGCAGCCAGCTCATCGCCTCGGCGACCACCCACGAGTTCACGCTGTACGCCGACGGCCTCACCACCGTCCTGCCCGACGGCAAGCAACTGCTCCAGCATGCGTCGTTCCAGCTGAAGCCGTCGAGCCTGACGGCGGTGATCGGTCCCTCCGGGGCCGGCAAGTCGACGCTCCTCGGCGCCCTCACCGGTCTGCGCCCGGCCACGCACGGCCGGGTGATCTGGCAGGGTCACGACCTCTACGCGCACTACGACCAGCTGCGGTTCCAGATCGGGCTGGTGCCGCAGCAGGACATCCAGCACCCGCAGCTGAAGGTCCGGCAGGCACTGCGGTACGCCGCCCAGCTGCGGCTCCCGCCCGACACCACCCGCCAGGAGCAGGAGGGGCGGGTCCACCAGGTCGCCGACCAGCTCCAGCTGACGTCGCGCCTGGACAACCGGATCGGCACCCAGCTCTCGGGCGGTCAGAAGAAGCGGGTGTCGATCGCCACCGAGCTGCTGACGGCACCGCCGCTGCTGTTCCTCGACGAGCCGACGTCCGGTCTGGACCCGGGTCTCGACCTCGAGGTCATGAAGCAGCTGCGCTCGCTCGCCGACGGCGGCCGCGTGGTCATGGTCGTCACCCACTCCGTGCTCGCCCTCGATGTCTGCGACGACGTCATGGTGCTCGCGCCGGGCGGTCGGATCGCCTACTTCGGGCCGCCGTCCGGGGTCCTCGAGCACTTCGGCCGGAGCAGCTATCCCGAGGTCTTCGACCTGCTCGACGACCCCGATCTGTGGCAGCGGATCGCGGCTCCGGCGCCGCTGGCAGCGACGACCGGATCGCTGCCGCCGGCCACCGCCGGTGTCCCGGCCCCGCCGCGGCAGTCGCTCGGTCGCCAGCTCTCCACGCTGGTGCGCCGCAACACGGCAGTCGTGGTCTCGGACCGGCTCCTCCTCGGCATGCTGCTGCTCCTGCCGCTGATCCTCGGTGGGCTGAGCCGACTGGTGCCCGGCTCCAGCGGGCTCTCGCTCGACGACACCCGCCGCTGTCCGGGTGAGACCGAGCGGATCGGCGACGGGATGTGTCAGGCCTTCCAGGACGACACGCCGGTGGGACGAGCCGTCAAGATGGTCTTCGACCCCGGCGAGGCGACCCAGCGGCTGATCGTGCTCCTGGTCGCCGCCTGCCTGATGGGCACCGCGATCGCGATCCGCGAACTGGTGGGGGAGCGGCCGATCTTCCGGAGGGAGTACGCCGTCGGCCTGTCGCCCGGCATCTACTTCTTCAGCAAGGTGCTGGTGCTCGGCGCCGCAGCGTTCGTGCAGGGTCTGCTGGTCACGTTCATCGCCGTCGTCGGCCTCCCCGGCGCCGACGGCCAGCTCGGCACCCTGCGGGTCGCCCTCACGATCGGTTCGCTCGCGTTCACGATGGCCGTCGTCGGACTGGCGCTGTCGGCGCTGGTGACGAGCACGGAGCAGACGATGCCGGCCCTGGTCGGTGTGATCATGGTCCAGCTGGTGCTGTCGGGATCCCTGTTCGCGATCGCCGGCCGGCCGGTGCTGGAGCAGGTCGCGTGGCTCTCTCCGTCGAGGTGGGGCTACGCCGCGAGCGCGTCGGCGATGGGGCTGGTCCGCGGCCAGCTCGACCGCGAGCACGAGGACTGGATCGCTCTGGCCGGGGTCGGGCACTACGTCATGGACATGGGCCTGCTCGCCCTGCTCTGCGCGGCGGCTTTCGGCATCGGGATGTGGTTGACCTATCGCAGCGCCAGCGAGGACTGACGGCTTCGGGAATGCCTGGGCCGCGCGCGGCCTTGGAACCAGCGATGCCTCCCGCACTCTCCGTCCTCGACCTCGTCCCGGTCCGCTCCGACCAGACCTCCGCCGACGCCGTCCGCGCCTCGATCGGGCTCGCGCGCACCGCGGACCGGCTGGGCTACCGCCGCTACTGGGTCGCCGAGCACCACAACATGCCGGCCGTCGCGGCGACCAACCCGCCGGTGCTGATCGGACTCCTCGCGGGGCAGACGACCCGGATCCGGGTCGGGTCCGGCGGCGTGATGCTGCCGAACCACGCCCCGCTCGTGGTGGCCGAGCAGTTCGCGCTGCTCGAGGCGGCCTTCCCGGGACGGATCGACCTCGGCATCGGCCGGGCGCCCGGCACCGACCCGATCACCCGGTGGGCGCTCCGCCACGGCGCCGGCGGCGTCGACGACAACGCCGTCGAGCGGTTCGGTGAGTACGTCGACAACGTGCTGACCATGATGGAACCGGCCGGCGCCGGCCTCGACCTGCGCGGCCGCACCCACGTGCTCAAGGCAACTCCCGCCGCGGGGTCGGTGGCGACACCGTGGCTGCTGGGCTCCTCCGACTACTCCGCGCGGCTGGCGGCCGAGAAGGGCCTGCCCTACGTCTTCGCGCACCACTTCTCCGGGTCGGGCACGGCCGAGGCCCTCGCGCTCTACCGCTCGACCTTCCGGCCCTCGGCGCTCCTGGACGAGCCGCGGACCTTCCTCACCGTCAACGCCGCCGTCGCCGAGACCGCCGACGAGGCGCAGCGGCTGGCGCTCCCACAGCTGCTGCAGATGGTGGCGCTCCGCACCGGTCAGCCCCTGACCGCCCAGCCGTTGGTCGAGGACGCCGAGAAGGTCGCCGCCGACGGCCTGCCCGATGGGCACCGGGGCCTGGTCGAGGCCATGCGCCGCCGCTGGGTCATCGGCGACGCCGCCGGTGCCCGGGTCGAGATCGAGCAGCTCGCGTCGTCGTACGACGTCGACGAGGTGATGGTGCACCCGGTCGCCGGCGCCTGGAGGGGCACCGACCCCGACGCCGCGCCCGCGCGGGTGCGGACCCTCGAGCTGCTGGCGGGCTAGTCCCGGCTAGCCTGCCTCTGCTCCGTCACCGCTCGGGAGGAACCCTCATGCGCTCGATCGTCGCCGCCTGCGCCGCGGCCCTGTTCGTGCTGGCGGGTTGCTCGGAAGGGGCCGACGGGTCCGACGGGTCCGACGGCGACGGCGGCTCCGGTGCCGACCGACGCCCGCCCGAGGACCTCTGCACGCTGCTGCCGGTCGAGGACGCCTCGCGGATCGTGGGCGTCACCTACGCGGACGCGAGCGAGCCGGAGAGCGGGGTCGTGAGCTGGTGCTCCTACGAGCAGGCGACGATCGAGGGGCCGTTCACCCTGACCGTGACCGCCGAGAGCGGCAGCATCGACCAGGTCGCCCGCGGGCTCGAGCTGGTCGGGGAGGTCACCGAGGAGCCGGTCGACGTGCCCGGCGCCGACGATGCGGTGGCCCTGGCCACCAACGACGGCGACGTCTCCGTCGAGCAGGTCGCCGCGGAGGCGGGCGGGGTGGTCTACGTCGTGACCTTCGGCGGCTCCACCAGCGTCGCCACGCAGCTCATGACCGCCGTCGTCGGCGAGGCGGACGTCCCCGACAACGCCAGCGACCCCGTGCCGGACGCGTGCGACCTCGACCTGGCAGCGGCCAGGCGCATCATCGGCACCGCGGTCGAGCCGCAGCCGGAGGGGTCCGAGCCGGCGTGGTCGTCGTGCGCCTGGGGCACGAGCACCGGCACCGACGTGACGTTGAGCATCGCTCGCGGCGCCGGCGGCCTGGACCGGTACGTCGTGGAGCACGCGTACACCCCCGACGGGGTGACGCCCGAGGAGATCGCCGTCGACGGGGCCGACGACGCCCGGCTGGTCGAGGACCCCGACGCCGCCGTCAGTCAGGCCGCCGCGATAGCGTCGGTCGGTGACCTCACCTACGAGGTCGAGGTCGCCGACGCCACCGGGCGACGAGCGGGCTCCATCGCCACCGCGTTCCTCGCGGCCGCGATTGGGAGTTCGTGAACCAGTGGACTAAACTGGCGTGTCGGCCCAACGTGGGTCTGTGTCGTGCTGCCTCGCGGCTGCCCGGTCGCTACCGATCGACTCCCTCGGAGTAGGTCGCTGCGCGCTGGGTTGAGGCTCCGGACACGGCCGCACGAGGTCCACCGAGGTCGCCCGCGAGGGCGGCGGAGGAGGTTCCCGGGCCACCGGTAGACAACCCCAACCCAGTTAGGACGGCATGGCGAAGAAAGAAGGCGTCATCGAGATGGAGGGCTCCGTCGTGGAGGCCCTTCCTAACGCGATGTTCCGTGTGGAGCTGAGCAACGGCCACAAGGTCCTCGCTCACATCAGCGGCAAGATGCGCCAGCACTACATCCGGATCCTCCCCGAGGACCGGGTCGTGGTGGAGCTCTCGCCGTACGACCTCAGCCGGGGTCGCATCGTCTACCGCTACAAGTAAATAGGATTTGGCCGAGCGTGTCTCCGCAACTTGAGTAGGAAGCAAGCTTCCGGCGAGTTGCTCCCGACACGCTGCCGGCCGCCGACAAGCCGCTACCCCAAGAAAGGGCTGACATGAAGGTCAACCCGAGCGTCAAGCCGATCTGTGACAAGTGCAAGGTGATCCGTCGCCACGGCCGCGTCATGGTGATCTGCGAGAACCCCCGCCACAAGCAGCGCCAGGGCTGAGGTCTCGACGGGCTCGACACCGAGTCCCACAACTGAATACACCTCAATCAACGTGATCGCTTAGCCGCCGGCAACGACGGCGAATCACCTCCGGAGCGGATGGCCGGAGCCAGGACAGAGTCCCGGACGCATCACGACCACACCACCGTGTATCCAAGGAGAACGCCTTTCATGGCACGCCTCGTCGGAGTCGACCTCCCGCGCGACAAGCGCATCGAGATCGCTCTTACCTACATCTACGGCATCGGCCGTACCCGCGCCCAGCAGCTGCTGGCCGCCACCGGGGTCAGCCCCGACCTCCGCGTCCACCAGCTGGGCGACGAGGAGCTGGTCAAGCTCCGCGATGCGATCGAAGCCAACTTCAAGATCGAGGGTGACCTCCGTCGCGAGGTCCAGGCAGACATCCGTCGCAAGATCGAGATCGGCAGCTATCAGGGTCGCCGCCACCGCCAGGGCCTTCCGGTCCGCGGGCAGCGCACCAAGACCAACGCTCGTACCCGCAAGGGCCCGAAGCGCACGGTTGCCGGCAAGAAGAAGGCCAAGTGATCGGTCTCGAGACGGTCGCTGGAGCGACCAGCTCGACCACCGGCTACTTGCTGCCTTCCATCGGACACAGACCAGTTCTCTCAAGGAGTTAATGCATGCCTCCCAAGGCTCGCGCGGGCGCGAAGAAGGTCCGTCGCAAGGAGAAGAAGAACGTCGCTCAGGGCGAAGCCCACATCAAGAGCACGTTCAACAACACGATCGTCACGATCACCGACCCCACCGGGGCGGTCATCTCGTGGGCCTCTGCCGGCACCGTCGGCTTCAAGGGCTCCCGCAAGTCCACGCCGTACGCCGCGCAGATGGCCGCCGAGGCCGCCGGTCGTCGGGCGATGGAGCACGGCATGAAGAAGATCGACGTCTTCGTCAAGGGCCCGGGCTCGAGCCGCGAGACGGCGATCCGGTCCCTGGGCGCCATCGGCCTCGAGGTCGGCACCATCCAGGACGTCACCCCCGCCCCGCACAACGGTTGCCGCCCGCCCAAGCGCCGGCGCGTCTGACCCCGAGACTGAGAAAGAGAGCGTAAGGACATGGCCCGTTACACCGGTCCCATCACCAAGAAGTCGCGCCGTCTCGGTGTCGACCTCATCGGCGGCGACGCTGCCTTCGAGAAGCGCCCTTACCCGCCGGGCCAGCACGGCCGCGCGCGGATCAAGGAGAGCGAGTACCGCAACCAGCTGCAGGAGAAGCAGAAGGCGCGCTACACCTACGGCATCCTCGAGAGGCAGTTCCACAAGTACTACGTCGAGGCCGCGCGTCGCCAGGGCAAGACCGGCGACAACCTGCTCCAGCTGCTCGAGTGCCGCCTGGACAACGTCGTCTACCGCGCCGGGTTCGCCCGGACCCGCCGTCACGCCCGCCAGCTGGTCGCCCACGGTCACTTCCTGGTCAATGGCAAGAAGGTCGACATCCCCTCCTTCCAGGTGACGCAGTACGACATCATCGACGTCCGCGAGAAGTCGCTGGAGATGACGCCGTTCATCGTCGCTCGCGAGACCCACGGCGAGCGGATCGTGCCGGCGTGGCTCGAGGCGCTGCCGACGCGGATGCGCATCCTGGTGCACCAGCTGCCGGTCCGGGAGCAGATCGACCTGCCGATCCAGGAGCAGCTCATCGTCGAGTACTACTCGAAGAAGTAATCACACGGGGCTGCGCCCCGTGGACCCCCGCTGGGGGCTTCGCCCCCCGACCCCCAGGGTCTCGGCGAAGCTCCCAGCCCACAACTTCATCCATTCCGCCAAGCACCACGTCTGGGCCCTCATATAGCGGTCGGTCCGGAAAGGATAAGAACACAGTGCTCATCGCACAGCGCCCCACCCTGTCGGAGGAGACCGTCGACCAGTTCCGGTCGCGGTTCGTCATCGAGCCCCTCGAGCCCGGCTTCGGCTACACGCTCGGCAACTCCCTCCGTCGTACCCTCCTGTCGTCCATCCCGGGCGCGTCGGTCACCAGCATCAAGGTCGACAGCGTGCTCCACGAGTTCTCGACGATCGAGGGCGTCAAGGAAGACGTCACCGAGATCATCTTGAACCTCAAGGGCCTCGTGGTCTCCTCGGAGCACGACGAGCCGGTCACCATGTACCTCCGCAAGTCCGGTGCCGGCGACGTCACCGCGGCTGACATCGCGCCGCCGGCCGGTGTCGAGGTGCACAACCCCGACCTGAAGATCGCCACCCTGGGCGACAACGGCAAGCTCGAGATGGAGCTCGTCGTCGAGCGTGGCCGCGGCTACGTCTCGGCCGTCCAGAACAAGGGCGCCGACAACGAGATCGGCCGGATGCCGGTCGACTCGATCTACAGCCCCGTGCTGAAGGTGACCTACAAGGTCGAGGCCACCCGTGTCGAGCAGCGCACCGACTTCGACAAGCTCGTCATCGACGTCGAGACCAAGCCGTCGATCCTGCCCCGCGACGCCATCGCGTCGGCCGGCAAGACGCTGGTCGAGCTCTTCGGCCTGGCCCGCGAGCTCAACGTCGAGGCCGAGGGCATCGACATCGGCCCGTCGCCCGTCGACGAGCAGCTCGCCGCCGACCTGGCGCTGCCGGTCGAGGACCTGCAGCTCACCGTCCGGTCCTACAACTGCCTCAAGCGCGAGGGCATCCACACCGTGGGTGAGCTCATCAGCCGCTCGGAGCAGGACCTGCTCGACATCCGCAACTTCGGCGCGAAGTCGATCGACGAGGTCAAGGCCAAGCTGGTCGAGATGGGCCTGTCCCTCAAGGACAGTGCTCCGGGCTTCGACCCGCACGCCGCGCTCGCGTCGTACGGCGATGACGACGACGACACCTTCGTCGAGGACGAGCAGTACTGACCGATTCGGGATCATCCCGAATTCACTATCCCGGTACCTCGTACGGCCGGGGAGAAATGAGAATCGACAATGCCCAAGCCCAAGAAGGGCCCCCGCCTCGGCGGTAGCCCGGCCCACCAGCGGCTCATCCTCCGCAACCTGGCCACCGCTCTGTTCGAGCACGGCCGGATCACGACCACGGAGGCCAAGGCCCGCACCCTGCGGCCCTACGCCGAGAAGCTGATCACCAAGGCCAAGAAGGCGCACCTGGGGGAGAACCCGCTGCACAACCGCCGCGAGGTGCTGAAGAGCATCACCGACAAGGGCGTCGTGCACCACCTCTTCACCGAGATCGCGCCGGCCTACGCCGAGCGTCCGGGTGGCTACACCCGGATCACCAAGATCGGTCCGCGGCACGGGGACAACGCCCCCATGGCCGTGATCGAGCTGGTGACCGAGGCGTACGACCCGAAGGCGTCGACCCCCAAGAAGTCGGGCGCTCCGGCCGTTGAGGTGACCAAGGCCAGCGAGGACGCCCCGGCCGAGGTCGAGGCGACCAACGAGGCCGGCGACACCGAGGTGCTCTCCACCGAGGCCACCGAGGTCGAGACGGCCGAGGCCGAGTCCACCGCGGACGCGACCGAGGAGGAGGCCACCGAGGCTGCCGATGAGGCTGCTGACGAGGCTGCTGAGTCGGAGACCGACGAGAAGGCCTGATCTGCTGCACGTTGCCGAGTCGGCGCATCCGAGGATGCGCCGACTCGGTGCAGTTTTGGGGGACGGATGCGCGGCTCGCGCATTTTCGGGCGTGGTCCCGGCGCCCGTAGACTGGCGGGCATGACGATCGACATCGGCACCCCCCGCGTCCTGTCCCCGGACGACGCCGGCCGGCAGGTCCTGCTGGCCGACCCACGGGGCTACTGCGCCGGTGTCGACCGTGCGGTGGTGACGGTCGAGGAGGCGCTGGACCTGTACGGCGCGCCGGTCTACGTCCGCAAGCAGATCGTCCACAACAAGCACGTCGTGTCGAACCTCGAGAAGCGCGGCGCGATCTTCGTCGAGGAGCTCGACGAGGTACCGGTCGGCGCCACCGTCGTCTTCTCCGCGCACGGCGTCTCGCCGGCTGTGCACCGCCAGGCCGCGGAGCGCGAGCTGAAGACGATCGACGCGACCTGCCCGCTGGTCACCAAGGTGCACCGCGAGGCGGTCCGCTTCGCCCGCGAGGGCTACACGATCCTGCTGATCGGCCACGCCGGTCACGAGGAGGTCGAGGGCACCGCGGGGGAGGCCCCCGACCAGACCGTGCTCGTCGAGCACCCCGATGACGTCGACAAGCTCGACTTCCCGCCGGACGCGAAGCTCGCGTGGCTGTCCCAGACGACGCTCAGCGTCGACGAGACGATGGAGACCGTGCGCCGCCTGCGCACGAAGTTCCCCCAGCTCGAGGACCCGCCGAGCGACGACATCTGCTACGCGACCCAGAACCGCCAGGTGGCGGTCAAGGAGATCGGCGCTACCGCCGACCTGGTGATCGTGGTGGGCTCGGCCAACTCCTCCAACTCCGTCCGGCTCGTCGAGGTCGCGCTCGAGGCGGGGGCGAAGACGTCGTACCGCGTCGACGACGCGTCCGAGATCGACGAGTCCTGGCTCGACGGCGTCCGCACCGTCAGCGTCACCTCGGGTGCCTCGGTGCCGGACGACCTGGTGACCGGGGTGCTGGCGTTCCTCGCCGAGCGCGGGTTCCCCGACGCTCGCGCGGTGCAGACCGCCGAGGAGTCGCTGGTGTTCTCGCTCCCCAAGGAGCTCCACCGCGACCTCAAGGCCGCCGGCCGGCCGTAGCCACTCCCGATGGCCCGCTACCTCGACGTCCATCCGGACAACCCGCAACCGCGGGCGCTGCAGCAGATCGTCGACGCCCTGAACGACGACGCGCTGATCGCCTACCCGACGGACTCCGGCTACGCGCTCGGCTGCCGGATCGGCAACCGGGACGGCCGGGACCGGATCCTGCGGATCCGCGGCCTCGACGATCGCCACCACCTCACCTTGGTGTGTCGCGACTTCTCCCAGCTGGGCCAGCTCGTCCACGTCGAGAACGCCGCGTTCCGAGCGATCCGGTCGGCCACGCCCGGTCCCTACACGTTCATCCTGCCGGCGATGCCGGAGGTGCCCCGCCGCCTGATGCACCCCAAGAAACGCACCGTCGGCGTGCGGATCCCCGACCACGACGTCGTGCGGGCGCTCCTCGACCTGCTGGGCGAGCCGCTGCTGTCGAGCTCCCTGATCCTGCCGGACGAGACCGAGCCCCGGACCATGGGTTGGGAGATCAAGGAGGAGCTCGACCACCAGGTCGACATCGTGGTCGAGGCCGGGGAGACCCCCGCCGAGCCGACGACGGTCGTGGACTGGTCGGAGGGCTACCCCGAGCTGGTGCGCCGCGGGGCGGGGGACCCCGACCGGTTCGCCTGAACCTGGTGGCGCACGGCCAGCACGCCGAGGCACAGCAGGTAGCCGATCACCAGGGCGATCGCGTGCCCGGACAGCCCCGAGACCGTCGCCTGGACGACGCCGTCCTGCTGGCGGGCGACGGCTGCCGGCTCGGCGATCGCGAGCAACATCACCGAGGTCAGCATGGCGAGCGGCGGCAGCACGCCGATGGTGAAGAAGTCGGCCGGGCGCACCATCAGCGCGGCCCGGACACACACCGTGACGAACGCCAGGTCGAAGAGCAGCCCGAGCGTGTCGGCCATGACCAGATCGATCGTGGTGGCGGTCAACAGCAGTGCGACTGCGAGCGCAGCGACCTCGTGGCCGGGCTCCTCGCCCTGCTCCCACAGCGTGCGCGATCCGCTCGTCACGTCCCTCACGCTAGGTCGGAGGCTGTCCGGGACGGGCGCGGCGCGCCGCAGCCCGTCGTACCTGACCTACGGGTCGTGAATTCGCGATTTCTCGACCGGTAGGTCAGGTACGACGGGTCAGGCGTTGAGGCGTCGACCGGTCCCGTTGTCGAAGAGGTGCGCGCCCTCGCGCGGCACCGCGACGTGGATCGTGGTGCCGACCGCGGCCGGATCGCGATGGGGGAGCCGGACCGAGACGGTCTGGCTCCGCTCGCCCAGCTGGGCCGAGCCGTAGGCGAAGCTGTCCGAGCCGAGCTCCTCGACGAGATCGATCCGGACGGGAATTCCGTCCCCCGGCCCGTCCTCGACCAGCTCCCAGCTCTCCGGGCGGACGCCGACGGTGATCCCGGCGGCGGGGACCGCGTCGGCCACGGTCTCGAGGCGCACCCGGTGCGTGCCGAGGTAGAGAGCACCGTCCTCGACGCGGACGTCGAGCAGGTTCATCTGCGGGGAGCCGATGAAGCCGGCGACGAACAGGTTCGCCGGCCGGTCGTAGAGCGCGAGGGGCGTGTCGATCTGCTGGATCTCGCCCTCGTGCATGACCGCGACCCGATCGCCCAGCGTCATCGCCTCGACCTGGTCATGGGTGACGTAGACCGTCGTTACGCCGAGCTCGCGCTGGAGTCGCGCGATGTCGCCGCGGGTCTGCACGCGCATCTTGGCGTCGAGGTTGGAGAGCGGCTCGTCCATGCAGAAGACCTGCGGCTGGCGCACGATCGCGCGGCCCATGGCCACCCGCTGGCGCTGGCCGCCCGAGAGCTCCTTCGGCTTGCGGTCGAGGAGCGCGGTCAGTCCGAGCATGTCGGCCGCGACCCCGACACGTTGCTCCCGCTCCGTGCGCGGCACCTTGGCCAGCTTGAGGGCGAAGCCGAGGTTGTCGCGGACCGACTTGTGCGGATAGAGGGCATAGCTCTGGAAGACCATGGCGATGTCCCGGTCCTTCGGCGGCACCCGGGTCACGTCCCGGTCGCCGATCCGGATCTGACCGCTGTCGACGGGCTCGAGCCCGGCCAGCATCCGCAGCGTCGTCGTCTTGCCGCAGCCGGACGGACCGACGAGGACGAGGAACTCGCCGTCGGCGACCTCCAGGTCGATCCCTGGTACGGCGGGCCGCTCGGTGCCGCTGTACCAGCGCTGTGCTCGATCGAACGTGATCCGCGTCATAGGTAGACACGGTATATGTAAGTATGCTGAACTAACAAACATGTCCTGGCGCAGCCCCAACGACCGCCCCACCCGCGGTCGCACCAAGCTCCACCGCGCGGACTCGCGTCGGCACCACCGGGCGATGCTGCTCCAGCAGCTCTTCGGCCACGGCCCGGCCAGCCGGGCCGACCTCGCCCGGTCCAGCGGACTGACCCGGGTCACCGTGTCGGAGCTGGTCGGCGAGCTGCTGGCCGAGGGACTGGTCGAGGAGCTCGGCACGCCGATCAAGTCCGGCACCGAGAGCCGGGTCGGCAAGCCGCCGACCATGGTCGGCCTGGTCCCCGACGCGAAGCACATCCTCGCGATCGACCTCTCGGTCGACGGCCAGGTCGCCGGTGCCGTCGTCAACCTCGCCGGTGCGGTCATCACCCGCCACGCCGAGCCGTTGGGTGGGCGCCGCGGCGACGAGGCGGTCGAGGCGGTGCGTGCGTTCGCGTCCGACCTGATCAAGGGCGCGACGTCCCCGTTGCTCGGGGTCGGCGTGGCCAGCCCCGGCGTGGTGAGCCCGGAGGGCGTCGTACTCGATGCTCCGAACCTCGGCTGGCGCGACGTCAAGCTGGCGGAGACCCTCGGCGCGGCGCTCGGGCAGCCGGTCTACGTCGCCAACGACGCCAACATCGCGGTGCTGGGCGAGTTCACCTTCGGCGGGGGCGCCGAGGGCGGGCTGATGCTGATCCGGCTCAGCACGGGCGTCGGCGCCGGTCTGGTGCTCGGCGGCACGCTGCTGCACGGGCACGGCGGGGCGGCCGGCGAGATCGGCCACGTCCAGGTCGATGCCGACGGTGAGGCCTGCGCCTGCGGGCGTCGTGGTTGCCTCGAGACGTTCCTGGCAGTGCCCCGGCTCCGCCGGAGGATCGCCGCGGAAGGCACCGACCAGGTGCTCGACGGCGCCGCCCACCAGCTGGCCACGGCCCTGGCGCCGGTGGTCGCCGCCCTCAACCTCGGCGAGCTGGTCCTCAGCGGACCCCTTGACCTCGTCGAGCCCCTGGCGCGGATCGCTGCGCCGATCATCCGCGACCGGGTCATGCCGGTCACCGCGGAGCAGTTCGTGGTCCGGGCGACGACGCTCGGCGACGACGGAGTCCTCGTCGGCGCGACCGGTCTGGTCCTCGCCGCCGAGCTGGGGGTCTCGTGACGAGCCCCGGCAGCGCGACCCACAGCGGGCGCGTCCCCGTAAGGAAGCAGAGGAACTAGTGGTGCGCAACAAGAAGATTCTGGCCATTGCGGCCGTCACCGCCCTCCTGGGCGTGACCAGCGCTTGCGGCTCGGACGACGACGGCTCGTCTCCCACCAGCGGCGGACCGGAGCAGGCCGACATGGTCGTCTGGCTCAACGGGGCCGACACTCCGCAAGCCGCGCGGGACTGGCTCAAGGAGACGTTCGAGGAGGACCACCCGGGGTCCACGCTCACGATCGAGGAGCAGGAGTGGGACGGCCTCGTCGAGCGGCTCACCACGGCGCTCTCGTCGGAGGACCAGACCCCGGACGTCGTCGAGGTCGGCAACACCCAGGCCCCGACCTTCACCACCGCGGGGGCATTCAGCGACCTCACCGACGACCTCGAGGACCTGGGTGGCGACGACCTGCTGCCGGGCTTCGTCGAGGGTGCGACCATCGACGGCAAGACGTACGCCGTGCCGTACTACGCGGGCTCGACGTACGTGTTCTACCGCAAGGACCTCTTCCAGGAGGCCGGCATCGAGGTGCCCACCACGATGGACGAGTTCGTCGCCACGGCGATCGCGCTCAAGGCGGCCAACGACCAGCCGGACTTCTCGGGCTACTGGCTGCCCGGTCAGGACTGGCGAGACGGTGCGGCCTTCCTGTGGGACGCCGGCGGCGACTTCGCGTCGGCCGACGGCGACGGGTGGCAGGGCACGCTCGGCTCGCCCGAGTCGATCGAGGGCCTGACCACGTTCCAGACCCTCTTCACGGAGGCGTCGGGTGCGCCGGCGGACGCCAACGAGGCGGACCCGGTCACGCCGTTCTGTGCCGGCAAGATCGGCATGATGTCCCGCCCGGGTTGGGTGATGGGCCTGCTGACCGACCCCGAGGCGGGCTGCCCGGAGCTCGCTGAGCAGGTCGGCGTCTTCGCGCTGCCCGGCTCCGACGGCGAGCCCGCGCCGGTGCTGCTCGGCGGCTCCGACATCGCCGTCGCCGCACAGACGCCCAACCAGGACCTGGCTCGCGACATCGTCGCGCTGATGCTGAGCGACGAGTATCAGGGCATCCTCGCCGAGAACGGGCTGACCCCGGCCCGCACGTCGCTCCAGTCCCTGCTGGGCGACGACGAGTTCGCGCAGGCGACCATCGAGGCGGCTTCGAATGCCAAGCTGACGCCGGCCGCTGCGAACTGGGCGACCGTCGAGGGCACGCGCATCCTCGAGGACCTCTTCAGCCAGATCGCCCAGGGTGGTGACGTCGAGGAGCTGGCGTCCGAGGCGGACGAGCGGATCACCCAAGAGTTGAACTAGCAGGATCGCTCGCTCGCCGACAGCCCGCTCGCCGAGCTTGTCGAGACGCCTCGACGAGCTCGGCGAGCGTGAGCGCGCCCTCGACACCCACCCACGGCAGGAAGGAGACTCCGGCATGGCTCGACGCCACGCGGTCGCACGGCGTACGCCGCTGCCTGCCGGCCTCGTGCTGCCTGCCGTGGTTCTCATCGCGCTCGCGCTGGGATACCCGCTGGTGCGCCAGGTGGTGTTGTCGCTGCAGGAGTTCGGTCTGGCGCAGCAGTTCGGGCGGCCGCCCGAGTGGGTCGGCCTGGGCAACTACCGCGAGCTGATCGGCGACTCCTACCTCTGGAAGGTCGTCCTGCGGACGGTGGCGTTCTGCTTCGTCAACGCCACCCTGACGATGGGCATCGGGGTGGGCATCGCGCTGCTGATGACCCGGATGAGCCGTTGGGTGCGCCTCGCCGTCCAGGGCGGGCTGCTGCTCACCTGGGCGACGCCGGTCGTCGCGGCGATGATCGTGTGGCAGTTCCTCTTCGACACCCAGTACGGCGTCGTCAACTCGGTCCTGACCGCACTCGGCTCGGACCACGAGGGTCACTCGTGGCTGATCGAGCCGCTGTCGTTCTTCGCGATCGCCACGATGATCGTCGTCTGGATGAGCGTGCCGTTCGTGGTGTTCACCGTGTACGCCGCGCTCACCCAGGTGCCGGACGACGTGGTCGAGGCGGCCGAGATCGACGGCGCGGGCGCGCGGCAGCGGCTGGTGCACGTCGTACTCCCGACGATCCGGCCGGTCCTGCTCGTCGTGCTGCTGCTGCAGGTCGTCTGGGACCTCCGGGTCTTCACCCAGATCTACACCCTGCAGAAGGCCGGCGGCATCACCCGCGACACCAACCTGCTCGGCACCTACATCTACTCGCTCGGCATCAAGGGCGGCGATTTCGGTACGGCGGCCGCCGCCGCCATGTTCATGCTCGTGCTGACCGCCGTGCTCACGGCGCCGTACCTGCGGATCATGTTCCGCCAGGAGGACGACTGATGTCCCGACCCACGCCCGCGCCCTCACGTCTCGCCGCCGACGGGTTGGGACTCGTCATCCTGCTGGTGAGCGTGTTCCCGGTCTACTGGATGATCAGCCGGTCGTTCCTTCCCCGCAACCGGATCCGGAACGAGGAGCAGACCTGGCTGCCCCTCGACGGCACGCTGGCCAACTACGACCGCATCCTCGAGGGCGAGGGCTTCCGCACCGCGTTGGTCACCAGCCTCTCCGTCACGCTGCTGACGGTCGGGGTGGCGCTGCTGTTCGCGTTCCTCGCCGCGGTGGCGGTCAGCCGGTTCCGGTTCCGGGGGCGGACGTCGTTCATCCTCACGCTGTTGCTGATCCAGATGATCCCGGCCGAGGGCCTGTTCATCAGCCAGTACAAGATGCTGGAGGGCGTGAGCCTGCTCAACTCGATCTTCGGGCTCACGTTCGTCTACGTCGCGAGCGTGCTGCCCTTCACGGTGTGGACGCTGCGGGGCTTCGTCGACGGCGTGCCGCGTGAGCTCGAGGAGGCCGCGATGATGGACGGCTGCTCCCGCGTGGGGGCGTTCTTCAAGGTCACGCTGCCGTTGCTCGCGCCCGGCCTGGTCGCCACCGGCCTGTTCGGGTTCATCCAAGCGTGGAACGAGTTCACGCTCGCGCTGGTCGTGATGACCGATCCCGCGAAGGAGACCCTGCCGGTCTGGCTGGTCGGCTTCTCCGAGTCGCGGAGCCGGGGCGTCGACTGGGGTGCCATCATGGCCGCCTCCACGCTGATCACGATCCCGGTCATCGTCTTCTTCCTGATCGTCCAGCGCCGGATGGTCTCGGGGCTCACCGCGGGCGCGGTGAAGGGATGACGCTCGACTCGCTGGCGCTCGGCGTCCTGCTGCCGTCGTTCCGGGGGCCTCTGCTGCCGCCGGAATGGGCGCGCCTGCTCGAGGAAGGGCTCGCCGGGGTCTGCCTGTTCGGTTCCAACCTGACCGGGACGATCGACGAGGCCCGCGCGCTGACGGACGCCGTACGGCGCGCCCGGCCCGATGCGCTGGTGGCCGCCGACGAGGAGGGCGGCGATGTCACTCGCCTGCACGCCCGCAGCGGGAGCACCGTCCTCGGAGCGGCGCAGCTCGGCGCGATCGACGACCTCGGGCTCACCGCTGCGGCCGGTCGCGCGGTCGCGGCGGACCTCGTCGCCGCCGGGATCGACCTCGACCTCGGTCCGGTGGCCGACGTGAACACCAACCCGGACAACCCCGTGATCGGTACCCGCAGCTTCGGGTCCGACCCTGTACTTGTGGGGCGCCACGTCGCGGCGTGGACCAGCGCCGTGCAGGCGGCAGGGGTGGCAGCGTGCGCGAAGCACTTCCCCGGCCACGGTGCGACGGCGCAGGACAGCCACGTCACGCTGCCGTTGCTCGACGCCTCCGTCGCGGAGATCCGGGTCCGGGAGCTGCTGCCGTTCCGTGCTGCGGTGGAGGCAGGAGTCGCCGCGGTGATGACCTCGCACATCCTGGTTCCGGCCGTCGATGCGGACCTGCCGGCCACCTTCAGCCGCCCGATGCTGTCCCTCGTCCGCGACGACCTCGGCCACGACGGTGCGGTCGTCAGCGACGCGCTCGACATGGCGGGGGCCTCGGCAGGGCGGGGCATGCCCGAGGCGGCCGTGCTCGCCCTGGTTGCCGGAGTCGACCTGCTCTGCGTCGGGCCGGACAAGGACGCGTCATCGGTACGCGAGATCCAGGCCGCGATCGTCGGCGCGGTGCGGTCCGGACGGCTGGCGGAGGAGCGGCTCGCCGATGCGGTGCGGCACGTCGACGGGCTGCGGAGGTCCCGGGGTCTCGAGACGGTCGCCGGAGCGACCTCCTCGACCACCGGAGGAGCGGTCGCCGCGATGGCGGCCGGGGCCCGCGCGGCGCTCGTCGTCGAGGGTGACCTGCCGGACCTGGCCGGTGCGCGGGTGCTGACGATCGCGACTCCTGCCAACATCGCCGTGGGCGAGGTCCCCTGGGGCATCCACCCGGACACCGTGGTCGCGCCCGGTGACGCGCTGCCCGCCGGGCCGCTCGTCGTGCAGGTCCGCGACGCCCACCGCCACCCGGACGTCGGTGCCATGCTGGCGGCGCTCCCCGATGGAGCACTCGTCGTCGAGTGGGGCTGGCCGGGACCGCGGACCGGCTGGCAGCACCGGGACATCTCCCGGATCTGCACCCGGGGCTGCTCGCGGCCGATGGTCGCCGCCGTCGAGAAGATCGTGCGGAAGGCGGGCTGGTCCCGGTGACGGAGGCGAAGGCGCGGGTCGGGCTCGACATCGGCGCCACCAAGACCCACGGCGTCGCCGCGACCCCCGACGGCGTGGTGTTGGCCGAGGTGCTCGCGACGACCCCGACGGGCGGTGCCGACGTCGTGGCCGTGGCCGCAGGAGTGGTGGCGCAGCTGCGCGCCCGCCTAGGTGGTGCACTGGACGGCGTGGTCGGCGTCGGTGTCCCCGGACTGGTGGACGTGGCCAGCGGGACCGTCAAGCACGCGGTGAACCTCGGCGTCGACGACTGGTTCCCGATCGCCGAGCAGCTCGCCGAGCGCACCGGCGCGAGGGTCGTCGTCGACAACGACGTCAACGCCGCGGCGCTCGGCGCCGCCCAGGTCACCGGTCACCACGACCTCGTCTACCTCAGCATCGGCACCGGCCTGGCGGCGGCGTCGATCCTCGACGGCCGGCTGCGGCGCGGGATCAGGAGCGCGGCCGGCGAGATCGGCCACGTCCCGGTCGACCCCCGCGGTCGTCCATGCCAGTGCGGTCAGGTCGGCTGCCTGGAGACGGCCGCGTCGGGATCTGCGGTGGCCGACGCCTGGCCGGTCGAAGGGGTAGCTCCAGCCCAAGCGCTCTTCGATGCGGCCGCGGCCGGTGATCAGCGCGCGGTCGAGGTCCGGGACCACTTCGCTGCCCGGGTCGCGGACGCCATCCGGTTGGTCTGCCTGACGGTCGACCCCGAGTACGTCGTGCTCGGCGGAGGTGTCGCCCAGGTGGGTGAGCGGCTGCGGGTCGCGGTCGCGCACGCGCTCGCCCAGCAGGCGGAGTCGTCCGCGTTCCTGGGGTCGCTCGACCTACCGGGCCGGGTCCTGCTGGTCCCGAGCGGCGTCCCCGTCGCGGCTCTCGGCGCCGCGCTGCTGGCGAGCGCCGAGGCATGAGCACCCTCCAGGGCGAGCTCCGGGTGCGAGGTGGGCGCGACGCCGGAGGCGCGTCGTACGACGTTGCGATCGTGGGTGGCCGGATCGTCGAGCCGGACCGCGCCACGGGTGCGTCGTACGACGCCGACGGCCTGACGATCCTCCCCGGGCTGATCGACCTCCAGGTCAACGGCGTCGCCGGGATCGACCTGACCCTGGAGCCGGAACGGCTCTGGGAGGCGGCTGAGGCACTGCCGACCTACGGCGTCACCGCGTTCCTGCCGACCGTCATCAGCTCCGCGCCCGACGCGCGCGATCGCGCGCTCGCGACGTTGAGGGACGGCCGCCCACCGGGGTGGGTCGGGGCGGTGCCGCTCGGTCTCCACTTCGAGGGCCCGATGCTCGCGCCGGCCCGCAGGGGCGCCCATCCGGAGGAGTGGCTGCGGCCGGCCTCGGCCGCTCTGGTGGCGGACTGGTCGCGCGCGGCCGGCGTGTCCATGGTGACCATCGCACCGGAGCTGCCCGGCGCACTCGACGTGATCGCCGACCTCGTCGCGCGCGACGTGGTGGTGGCGATCGGGCACACCGAGGCGACCGCCGGCGAGGTCGCGGCCGCCGTGGACCGGGGCGCCCGGGCGATGACGCACCTGGGCAACGCGATGCCTCCGCTCGGTGGCCGCGCGCCCGGTCCGATCGGCGTCGCCCTCGCCGACCCGCGGCTGGTGTCGGGAGTCATCGCCGACGGCCACCACCTCGATCCGCTGACGTTGACGGCGTGGTGGCAGGCGCTGGGGCCGGAGCGCCTGCTCGCGGTCACCGACTGCACGGCGGCGTTGGGCATGCCCGACGGCGCGGCGCGGCTCGGCGACCAGCACGTGGTCGTCCGGGACGGGACGGTTCGGCTCGACGACGGCACCCTTGCCGGGTCGGCCGCCTCCCTGCCAGCGTGCCTGCGCAACCTGCGGGCGACCACCGGCTGCTCGCTGCAGGACGCGGTCGTCACGTGCACCGCGACCGCTGCCCGCGTGGTCGGCGACCGGTACCGCGGTCGGCTCGTGCGCGGCGCCCGCGGCGACCTCACCCTGGTCGACGATGAGCTGCAGGTGGTCGCGACGATCGTGGGGGGACGACTCGTGCACGGAGGGCTGCGCTGATGGAGATCGTCCCGGTGGAGAGCGCCGACGAGGTGGCCGCACTGGCTGCGGACACGATCGAGGCTGCGGTCCGCGCCCGGCCCGACCTGGTGCTCGGGCTGGCGACGGGGTCGACGCCGCTGCTGACCTACCGCGAGCTGATCCGCCGCCACAAGAGGGGAGCGGGTCCGTCGTACGAGCGGGTGCGGTGCTTCACGCTCGACGAGTACGTCGGCCTGCCGCCCGGACACCCCGAGAGCTATCGGTCGACGATCGCGCGCGAGGTCACCGATCCGCTGGGTATCCCCGCCGGGCACGTGCACGGGCCGGATCCGTCGGAGGAGACGCTGGCCACGGCCGGCGAGCGCTACGAGGCGCAGCTGCGTGCGGCTGGGGGAGTCGACCTGCAGATCCTCGGCATCGGGTCCGACGGCCACCTCGCCTTCAACGAGCCCGGCTCGTCGCTGGCCTCGTTGACCCGCATCAAGACCCTCGCCGAGCAGACCCGGCAGGACAACGCGCGGTTCTTCGGGTCGCCCGACGAGGTGCCGCGGCACGTGCTCACCCAGGGCCTCGGCACCATCCTCCGGGCCCGGCACCTGCTGTTCCTGGCGACCGGTGCGGGCAAGACCGACGCCCTGGCGCTGGCTCTCGAGGGTCCGCTCTCCGCAAGCTGCCCCGCGTCGGTCCTGCAGCTGCACCCGCACGCGACGGTGCTGGCCGATCCGCCGGCCGCGGCCGGACTGGTCCGGCGGGAGCACTACCGCGAGGTCTTCGACCGCAAGCCCCCGTGGCAGGGGCTCTGACCCTCTGACCCTCGGGTTGCCGAGGGCTCAGTCCACGGTCCGCAGCGCCAGCCGGGCGAACCGGATGGAGGCGTCCCTCGACTGCGGTACGTCGCCCCACAGGTCGATGCCGATCACCGTCTCGCCCTCACGCATCCAGATCCGGCGGGTGTAGTAGGAGTGCTGGAAGCCGTCCCGCGGCTCGGTCCAGTGGTCGTTCTGCTTCCACGCGACCGGGCGGCCCGCGCCCAGAGCGGGCACGTCCGCCGGACGGCGGATCAAGGTGGCATCGGTGGCCTCGATGTGGTGCGTGCCGTAGCAGCCCTCGATGTTGCGGCGGATGACGCGGATCGCCCGCTTCGCGCCCTCGGTGCTCGCGAACTGCTGCACGTGCACCCGGAGGAGCGGGCCGTCGTCCGCGGGGTAGTAGTAGGCCCACTTCCTGACCTGGCCGCTCGGGCCCTCGACGTACGACGAGCAGTTGGACCTGAAGATCCAGATCGCGTGGTCGCCCTCGACGGTCCGCGAACCGCCCGCGAAGGTCGGCACGACCTCCGCTACCTCCTGCAACCGCGGGAAGTCGGACGCCTCGACCGAGTCGGGGACCGCCGCCGCAGACCCGGTCCCGGAGACCAGGATCAACGCCAGTGCCCACAGTGCTGTCCGCGTGGTTCTCCGCATGTCCGCCTCCGTCGCAGGTCTGTCCCCACACAGTAGGACGCGCGGGAGCGGCTCAGGTTGCTTCGGGAACCTTGTCGAGATCGACGATCACCGGGGCATGGTCGGAGGCACCCTGACCGGCGCGCTCCTCGCGGTCGATGAACGCTCCGGTCACCCGCTCGGCGAAGCCGGGGGAGCCGAGCACGAAGTCGATCTTGAGCCCGCGGTCGCGCTCGAACCGCTGCCGGTAGTAGTCCCAGTAGGTGTAGCCGGGCGCGAAGGCGCGGGTCACCTCCGCCCAGCCGTCGTCGAGGAACGCCTGGAACGCGGCCCGCTCCGCGGGGGTCACGTGGGTCGAGTTCTTGAACTGCGCGACGTCGAAGACGTCGGCGTCGGTCGGGCAGATGTTCCAGTCGCCGACGAGCGCGGTCGGCACCCCCTGCCACGCACGCGCCGCCTCCCGGAGCCGGCCCAGCCAGTCGAGCTTGTACAGGTAGTGGGGGTCGTCGGGCTTGCGGCCGTTGGGGATGTAGAGGCTCCAGACCCGGACGCCGCCACAGGTCGCGCCGATCGCGCGCGCCTCGGGGGCGACCGGGTCGCCCCAGCCCGGCATCTCGGGGAAGCCGACCTCGACCTCGTCGAGGCCGACCCTGCTGATGAGGGCGACGCCGTTCCACTGGTTCACGCCGGCAGCGGCGACGTCGTACCCCCGGGCCTGCAGGCCCATCAGTGGCAGCTGGTCCTCGCGCGCCTTCGTCTCCTGCAGCGCCAGTACGTCGATCTCGTGCCGGTCGAGCAGCGCCTCGACCCGGTCGATCCGCGAGCGCAGCGAGTTGACGTTCCAGGTGGCGATCCGCACGCGGTGAGGGTAGCGGCGGTGCAGAACCCTGCAGCTTCCGACCCTGCCACTTTGTGAGGCGGAGGACCTCTTGTCGAATCCACTCTTCGGCGGTTCTGATGAGCCCGAAAGGGTCGGTCGACGAAGGGTTTCCAATGAAGTTCTCGAGATTCAGCAGGATTTCCGCCGGAGCGGCATGCTTGGCCGTCGCGTTCGCGGGCGCCGCGGTGGCCAACGACGGCGGGGCGCCGACGTACAAGGAGTTCAAGGCCGACACCTATGTCGACACCGACGGCCAGTACATCGTCAACGGTGACGAGCCGATCAGCTCCGACGGCGACCTCAAGAAGTACTACGACTCGATGGTGGGCACGAAGGCGGGCAAGACCACCGACAACGGCCTCGTCGTCAACACCGTCCGGGGCCAGGACGACAAGTGGTCGGCGAGCCAGGCCCTCAACCTGTCCTACTGCGTCAGCACCAGGTTCGGCACCCGGCATGGCGATGTCGTCAGCGCGATGGCCGGCGGCGCCGGTCTCTGGGAGGCCGCGACCACGAAGGTGAACTTCGTCTACGTCTCGTCGCAGGACGGCTCGTGCAACACGCGCAACAAGAGCGTGCTGTTCTCGGTCGAGCCCGTGAACACGACGCAGTACATCGCCCGGGCGTTCTTCCCGAGCACGCCGAAGCGGTCGCGCAACATCCTCATCGACGACTCGATCTGGAGCTCCGGCAACTGGGAGCCGGTCGACATCATCGCCCACGAGCTCGGCCACACCCTCGGCTTCCGGCACGAGCACACGCGGCCCGAGTCCGGCACCTGCTTCGAGGACAACAACTGGCGGCCGCTGACGCCGTACGACGACCAGTCGATCATGCACTACCCGCACTGCAACGGCGGTTCGGACGACCTGGAGTTCCAGCCCTCCGACGCTGAAGGCGTGCGCGCCCTCTACGGGTCCTGACCTCCCCCCAAACGGCACGCCGCCCTCCTTCTCCTGTGACTCGACGGGGACCAGCGGAGAAGGACGGGCGGCGTGCCGCACTCCGTTTCTTGGACGTGCTCGGCTGAGGAGCGTCAGCTGCCGATCCGGTAGCTGCGGACCCCCTCGCCCTGGCCGCGCTCGGCCGCGGACCGCTCGACGCAGAACTCGTTGCCCTCGGGGTCGGCCAACGTCACCCAACCGGTGCCGTCCTCCTTGCGGAAGTCGCCGATCAAGGTGGCGCCGAGCGCGAGCGCCTGGGCCACCGCCTCGTCGCGCGTGCGGTCGCTCGGCTGGAGGTCGAGGTGGAGCCGGTTCTTCGCCGTCTTGCCCTCCGGTACCGGGATGAAGAGCAGAGTCGGCCCGGTGGCCGGGAAGTGCGGCGCCACCAGCACCTCCGGGTCGTCGTCGTAGAAGACGATCCATCCCGTCATCGCCGCCCAGAACTCGGCCAGCTTGCGGGCGTCGGCACAGTCGAACGTCATGTTGTTCACGGTCATCGCCATGGGCCCACTCTGCCCGCGGCCGCCGACGGTGTGCGAGCGGTTTGTCGAGGCTTGTCGGATCGCGGGCGTCAGGATGGGTACCGGGCCCGGCATGGCTCCCGGAATCATCCTCGTCATCATCGGTGCGATCTTCACGTTCGCGCTCAAGGCCGAGTCCTCGTGGCTCAACATGCAGGTGGTGGGTCTGATCCTCATGCTCGGTGGTGCCGCGTTCATCGCCCGCGCTCGGGTGAAGCGGCGCGACGCCGTCACGGAGGAGAGCGAGCTGCATGATTCACAGGGGAGCCACTCTCCCTCGTAGAGTGACCGCCCGTGGCTCTCACCATCGGCATCGTCGGTCTCCCCAACGCAGGCAAGTCGACGCTTTTCAACGCGCTGACCAAGAACGACGTGCTGGCGGCGAACTACCCGTTCGCGACGATCGAGCCGAACGTCGGGGTCGTCGGCGTCCCGGACGACCGACTCCCGAAGCTCGCGGAGATCTACGGCTCGCAGAAGCTGCTGCCGGCCACCGTCGAGTTCGTCGACATCGCCGGCATCGTGCGGGGCGCGTCGCAGGGGGAGGGGCTGGGCAACAAGTTCCTCGCCCACATCCGTGAGGCGGCGGCGATCTGCCAGGTGACCCGGGTCTTCCGCGACGAGGACGTCACCCACGTCGACGGCAAGGTCGACCCGGCGAGCGACATCTCCACCATCCAGACCGAGATGATCCTCGCCGACCTCGAGACGGTCGACAAGGCGATCATGCGGCTGGAGAAGGAGTCGCGGAAGGTCAAGGAGCTGGTGGCCAACCTCGAAGCCGCGAAGCAGGCGAAGGAGGCGCTCGAGGGCGGTACGCCGATCGTCGCGACCACCATCGACCGGGCCCTGATCCGCGACCTGTCGCTGCTCACCGCCAAGCCCTACATCTACGTCTTCAACTGCGACACCGACGAGCTGGCCGACGAGGAGCTCAAGGACCGGATGCGCGCGCTCGTCGCCCCGGCCGAGGCGATCTTCCTCGATGCCAAGCTCGAGTCCGAGCTCGTCGAGCTCGACGACGAGGAGGCGCGGGAGCTGCTGGCCGAGGTCGGCATCCCCGAGCCCGGCCTCGACGTACTCGCCCGGGTCGGCTTCGCCACCCTCGGCCTGCAGACCTACCTCACCGCCGGGCCCAAGGAGGTCCGCGCCTGGGAGATCAAGAAGGGCGCCACCGCGCCCGAGGCGGCCGGTGTCATCCACACCGACTTCCAGAAGGGCTTCATCAAGGCCGAGATCATCTCCTACGACGACCTCATCGCCATGGGCTCGGTCCTCAAGGCCCGTGAGGCCGGCAAGGTCCGCATGGAGGGCAAGGACTACGTGATGCAGGACGGCGACGTCGTGGAGTTCAGATTCAACGTGTGACCCGCGATCCCCGAGTTGTCCGTTATCCACAGATCGGCAATCGGGGCTGTCGGATCGACTGCTCTAAGGGTCATGGTCGACCTATGGGCATCAGGTACTACGCGTACGCGTTCGAGAAAGACCAGACCGATCAGGCGCTCGCGAATCCGCGAGCATTCATCGCCGCTGACCCGCTCGCCGATGCGTGGGGGTTCGAGCCGCACGCGAGCGTGGCGACCGTGACGTTCGAACAGGCGGTACCGATGCGGGACCTGCTGTATCTCGACAAGGCATGGCCAGACCTCCAATCGCTCACGGGCGCGACGTCATCTGACGGACGGCCGCGACCGGCGTTTCGGATGTTCGAGGGCGAGGTCACGATGTGCGACGGCGGGTGGCATCCCTGGGTCCGAGCGCTGACGCCGGAGGAAGTGGTGGAAGTGGCGGATGACCTTGCCGCCCTGGAGCACGAGATCGCCTCGGTCGGCCTTGTTCCCGGTGGCGCGGATGGCGAGGATGAGGATTACCTGCTCCACTTCCTTCGCCGTGCTCGGACGTTCGTACAGTGCCTTGCTGCGGAGGGACGCGGCATGGCCTACCTGATCGGATAGAGCCGGTGCGGGCTGGTGCGTCGCGACCGATGACACCTCGCGCCTATAACGCCGCGCGTTATAGGCTGCTCACGTGATCAGGTCCTTCGGGGACCGGGACACGGAACGTCTCTGGAACGAAGAGCGCGTCCCGTCGTACCACCCTCGAATCCTGCGAACGGCTCTCCGGAAGCTGGAGCAGTTGCATGCGGCCAAGGTGCTCGACGATCTCCGGATTCCGCCGGGCAATCGGCTGGAGGCGCTGAAGGGCGATCGGCGGGGCCAGCACAGCATCAGGATCAACGAGCAGCGGCGGATCTGCTTCGTATGGAAGGACGGAGGCGCGGACGATGTCGAACTCGTCGACTACCACTGACCTGCTGGACCCCATCCACCCTGGCGAGGTTCTGATGGAGGACTTCATCAAGGGCTTCGAGATCACGCAGAACAAGTTGGCCGTGGCCATCGGAGTGCCGCCGCGCAGGATCAACGAGATCGTTCACGGCAAGCGCCGGATCACCGCCGACACCGCCTTGCGTCTCGCCAAGTACTTCGGCACGTCGGCTGAGTTCTGGATGAACCTGCAGTCCCACTACGACCTGCGGGTCGAGCGCCGTAACCAGGCCGCCATTGACGCCATCCGCCCATTGCAGTCGGCGTGAGCGAGATCTGCCCTCGAGACTTCACCTGCGGATTCGTCGCGACTTCGGGGCGCGGGCGATGCTGAAGCGGTCGAGTTCCGCTTCAACGTGTAAACCCGAGGGGGTCGTGGACTTGGCGTGCCCCAGGGCCCGCTGGACGGCCACCACGTAGCAACCCGAGGCGATCAGCCCGGGCGCGTAGAAATGACGACGGTCGTGCTGCGCTGCCGCACACCACTGACGCCCGCCCGTGACAGCGTCGTGCGCCATCGGTGGCCGATGGTGTTCTGGTGCGGCGGAAGCTTGGCGTGCCTTCGAACAGCCACGCGCTGGTCAGGCCGAGCGCCACGTGCTCGGCGAGGTGTCGCGGTGAGCTGGAACGAGAAGAGGTCGAGCGGCTGGCGAGCCTCGCGCGCCCGCAATCCGACGTCCGCCGATCGTCGGACGAGTCGCCTAGACTTCTTGGCATGACGGCGAATCGCGACGAGCTGATTCACCTGATCGAGGGAATGCCCGACGATCAGGTGGACGTGCTGCTCGCCGATGCCAAGCGGCTGGCTGGATCAAAGGCGAGAGGGACCTGGCCGCCCAAGTTCGTCGGCATGATCACGGACGGCCCGACGAACGGCTCATCACCCGAGTACATCGACACCGTGATGTCGCGAGGTTTCGGTAGCGAGCGTTGATCGTCTGCGATACCGGTCCGCTTGTCGCTTTGGCCAACGAGCGCGACGAGCACTACTTCACCGCCACCAACCTGTTCCGTGACCTGTTCATGGCCAAGGAAGCCATCTTCCTTCCCGCGACGGTGATGGCCGAGGTTTGCTACTGGCTCAATCATCACGGCGGACCAGAGGTCGAGGCGGCATTCCTCGACTCGGTCGCGGACGGCACGTTCACTCTGATCGAGCTGACCAACGACGACGTTGCGCGCATGGCCGAGCTGGTCCGCCAGTTCTCGTCGTTCCCGCTGGGTGGCACGGATGCGTCGGTGGTGGCCGTGGCGGAGCGGCTGGGAGCGCGAGAGATCGCCACCCTCGACAGAAGGCATTTCTCGTCAATCACGCCCAAGGGTGGCGGCCACTTCACTCTGCTTCCGGAGACGATTCCGTAACCAGGGCAGCGCCGGATCCTGGATGCGGTGGAACCGCTCAAGGATTGGATCCTGTGTCACCACGCGACGCGAAATCGCATCCTTGTCGCTCAGCCCGGTCGTGTGATCTCTTCGCCGAGCTCGCGCACGCGGTGAGGGTCCGACGGACGCCCATCAGCGTCGACGGCATCCTGCAATGCTCGAGACCAAGCCGCTGGATCCGGCGCGCCTTGCCGGGCGTACCACCGGTAGCCGCGGGGACGAGCCGGCACTCCTGCTTCGGCTAGGTACTCGTCGATCGAGTCGTCGACCAGGTTGCGCTCATCATCCGTAGTGGCGCGCTCGGACCTGGCAGATGCACCCCCTGTGACCACCTCGACGCGTGTCACGCCGACGTCCTCAGGAAGCCGAGAGACCCGCGCCACGTTGTCGGGACCCGCGATCCAGCACAGCAGGGCGCCCCATCCCGACTCAGGAAACTCGGCCCCCGGCGCGTCGGAGCCCGCGTCGACGTTGGGGAACTGGCCCCAGCTAGTCGGCATCATTGAATCCTGCGGTGAAGGCCAGACTTGCGCCAACGGCAACGACAGCGGCCTTCAAACCCGAGATCGTCATGGCCGAATCCAAGCACCCGCCGCTGGTGCTGACAACGGACCTCTCGCTCGCGTTCGACCAGGCCAGGGGCTCGCATCCTGACCAGTCCGCGAGCGGTCCGAGGTAGCCGACAAATGGGTGGTGGACCCCATACTGCGCGCGGTCAGCCCCGGCTTCACTTGTGGGCATGCGACGCCGCTCGACCGAACCCGACTCCGTCCCGCTCACGGGCCGTGGGCTGACCCGGGATGGCGCGGACCTACTCACCTACGCGCTCGGGGTTCCGGCTCTGGAACGGTGGTTGAGGCATCAGGAGTACGAGCACCTCATCGTTTCGCCCTCCGGCGCCGGAGCGCGAGACGAGCATGGACCCGACTGAGCTCAATCTGGTGCTGCTGGTCGGCACCGGAGTCCTGATCGCTGCGGTCGCGGCCGTTCGGCTCTCGAGCCGTGCAGGGCTGCCGACGCTGCTCATCTACCTTGCGATCGGACTGGCCATCGGAGAGTCCGGCCTCGGCTTGGACTTCGACGATGCCGAGCTGGCACAAGTGCTCGGCACCGTCGCTCTGGCCATGATCCTCGCCGAGGGTGGGTTCACCACGGAATGGCGGGTGATCCGTCCGGTCGCCCCTCTCGCTGCCGTCTTGGCCACCGTGGGCGTGACCGTCTCGGTCGTCGTCACCTCCGGGCTGGTGTACCTGTTGCTCGATGTCGACCTTCGGACGGCGATCCTGCTGGGAGCCGTGGCTTCGTCCACCGACGCCGCCGCCGTCTTCGCGGTGCTGCGGCGGCTGTCGATCCGTGGCCGGCTCCGCGCCACCGTCGAGGCGGAGTCCGGCTTCAACGACCCGCCGGTCATCATCCTGGTCACCGTCGTGACCTCCTCGGCGTGGCACGAAACCGGCGGCGGCGGACTCCTGCTCGCGGTCTCCTACCAGCTCGTCCTCGGCGTCGTCATCGGATTCCTGATCGCTCGCGCCGGAGTGTGGCTGCTGGCTCGCAGCGCCCTGCCAGCGTCCGGGCTCTACCCGATTGCCACCCTCTCCATCGCGTTCCTGGCGTTCGCCGCAAGCGGAGTCGTCGGCGCCAGCGCACTCATGGCCATCTACGTCGCCGGGCTCACCCTCGGCAACGCCCCGCTGCCGCATCGCTCGACCACGGAGAGCTTCGCCGAGGGGCTGGCTTGGCTGGCGCAGATCGGCCTGTTCGTGATGCTGGGGTTGCTCGCCAGCCCCGCACGGCTCTGGGACGCCCTTCCTTATGCCCTCGTCGTCGGGGGCGCACTCACTCTGGTCGCACGGCCGCTCTCGGTCGCCCTCTGCGCCACCCCCTTCCGGGTGCCGTGGCGCGACCAGGCGTTCATCAGCTGGGCCGGCCTGCGCGGAGCCGTGCCCATCGTTCTCGCAACCATTCCGATGAGCGTCGGACTCGACGGTGGAAGCCGGATCTTCGACGTCGTCTTCCTGCTGGTGGTGATCTTCACCCTGGTGCAGGGACCGACCCTTCCTTGGGTTGCCCAGCGAACCGGAGCCGCCGAGGCGCTGTCCCCGCGAACGCTCGCCATCGAGTCCGCACCACTCGACGCGCTGCGAGCGACCCTGCTCCAGCTCTCCATCCCGCCCGGTTCCCGACTGGCCGGGGTGGAGGTCGCCGAGCTCCGGCTCCCGGCCGGATCGACGGTCGCGTTGCTCCTGCGCGATGGCGAGATCCGCACCCCCTCGCCCACCACCGTGCTCCGCATCCACGACCACCTGCTCATCGCCGCGCCTCGCGACGATCGACAGCGCATCGAGGAGCGACTCGTCGCCATCGGGAGCCACGGCCGGCTGGCTCGCTGGTACGCCGCCCTGCCGGATGCGGGACCACGAGAAGTCGCTTCCTGACGGTCACCTCAGTCCACGTGACTGCTCACCGCTGTGGCGTGCGCAGAGTGCTGCTGCTCGCTGAAGCCGAGCGCCCGGCTTGGTGTCGGTTCCCGGGCGAGGAACTGCCAGAGTCCGTCGACTCCCGGCCAACCTCCGGGTCCCCGCAATAACCGATCGCGTCGGGTGATTCCTCCCTCGTAGGGTCCGGGCACTGACGGCAGGGGAATCGGATGGACAACCGGGCACGGGTCGGGCTGGTCGTAGCCGCACTCGCGATCGTCTACGTCGTCTGGGGATCGACCTACCTGGCGATCCGCGTGGTCGTCGAGGAGATGCCGCCGCTGACGGGGATGGGCAGTCGGTTCGTCGTGGCGGGGCTGCTGCTCGGCGGCCTGCTGGCGCTGCGCCGCGTCGACCTCCGGGTGAGCCGCGCCGAGCTCGCCGGCGCGGCGCTGCTCGGGCTGCTGCTGCCGCTGCTCGGCAACGGTCTGGTGGCCGTCGGCGAGAGCCGAGGCGTGCCCAGCGGGGTCGCCGCGCTGCTCGTCGCCGCGGTGTCCCTCTTCGTCACGATCTATCGCATCGCCTCGGGCGACTGGCCCTCGCCGTGGTCGGTGCTCGGTGTCGTCCTGGGGTTCCTCGGCCTCGCGTGGCTGGTCCTCGGCGGGCGTGAGCAGGCGGACGTGCCGCTGGTGGGCGCGGCGATCGTGCTGGCGGCGAGTGCCTTCTGGGGACTCGGATCGTGGGTCCAGCCGCGGCTCACGCTGCCCAAGAACGCGTTCGTGCTCGCCGTCCACGAGATGTGGACGGGCGGCCTGATGATGATCGCCCTCGGTCTGGTGCGTGGAGAGGACCTCGAGCCGTCGACGTACGGCGGGGAGACCTGGCTCGCGTGGGGCTACCTCGTGGTCTTCGGGTCGATGCTGGCGTTCAGTGCGTACGTGTGGCTGCTGGCCAACGCGCCGATCGGGCTGGTCGCGACCTATGCGTACGTGAACCCCGTCGTCGCGGTCTTCCTCGGCTGGCTGATCCTCTCCGAGCCGATCACGAGCGCGGTGGTCGTCGGCGGTCTCGTCATCATCGTCGCGGTCGCCGTGGTGATCACGGTCGAGCGACAACCGGTCCGTGACGAGGAGCCTGAGCTCGACCCGGTCTGACCTTCCGGAGTCCCTCGGATCGACCCGCTACTCGCCGCCCTTCTCCTCCGGCTCCGGCAGCTCCGCGAGGACGTCCTGCGCCGCGTCGAAGATCCGTTCCGCCTGCTCGTCGGTGATGTCCCCCTCGACCCGGGCCCGAGCGGTGTCGGCGACCAGGTCGTCGACGGCCCTGCGGGCCCCTCCGAGGTCGCCGTCCTCGATCGCGGCGTCGACCTGCTCGAGCCGTTCGGCCAGTGCGGGCGCGGAATCACCGGGTGGTTCCTCGTCCGCACAACCGGTCGCGACGAGCAGCAGCACCGCCGCGGCGACGGCAGCGCGCCACCCGGCCGGGTTCGCCACGCGGCTCACCCTTCCTCCCCGTTGACGGCCTCGTGCAGCTCGATCAGCGGTTCGCGCAGGTCCGCAGGCGTGTTGTCGGGGATGGCCGGTTCGTCCTCCTCGCCGCTGACCGCGGCCATCACGACCAGGAGCACGACCAGGGCAGCGACGGCGGCCAGGACCCCCCTCGTCTCCGGCGGCAGTGACCGGAGCCGTACGGCGAGCTGGCGGCTCTGCCGCGCGAGCGCGTCGCCCGCGCGGTCGATCGGCGACCTCCGTGGTGGCTGCGCCCCCGTCCCGAGCTGGTTGGTCAGCGGTCTCGTCGCTCCGGGCGAGCTCACCCCGGTGCTGAGGATCGGCGAGGTCGCGGCGTCCGGGATGCCGGCCGAGGCGGCGGGCTCCGGTCCGCTCAGGTGGGCCCGCCAGCGCGCCGCGGCGTCGGCGGGGCTCGGCCGGTCGGCGGGGTCCAGCGCGGTCATGTCGGTCAGCAGGTCCCGCCAGACCGTGGGCAGCGGCGGGATCTCCGGTGGCCGGTGCAGCCGGGCGTGGGCCGCCTCGGCAGGGGTGCCGGGGTACTCGCGCCTCCCGGTGATCGCCTCCAGGAGCACGAGGCCGAGCGAGTAGACGTCGGCGGATCCCTCGACCTGCCCGCCGTTCACCTGCTCCGGAGCGATGTAGGCCGCCGTCCCGATCGCCATCCCGCTGCGGGTGTGATGGGTTCGCTGCTGGATCAGGCGCGCGATCCCGAAGTCGGCGAGCTTGACCCTCCCGTCCGGACCGATGAGGACGTTGCCGGGCTTGACGTCGCGGTGGACGACGCCGCGGGCGTGGACGTAGGCGAGGGCGTCCGCGATCTGCACGGCGAAGCTGCCGAGCTCGTCGAGAGCCATCGGGCCTTCCTTCATCAGGTGACGCATCGTCGGGCCCTCGACCAGCTCCATGACGAGGAACGGCTGGTCGAAGCCAGCGACGGCGGCGCCGTCCGGGCCGCCGGACCCGGCACCGAACCCGGCGTCGAGCACGGTGACCAACCCGCCGTGCGAGAGCATGGCCAGGGTCCTGGCTTCGGCGATGAACCGCTCGCGGTCGGCGCCGTCGCCGGCGCCGTCGAGGAGGATCTTGACGGCCACCGGACGGCCCAGCTTGAGGTCAGTGGCCCGGTAGACCTCCGCCATGCCACCGCGCCCGATGACCTCGCCCAGCTGGTACCGGTCCGCCAGCAGGAATCCGAGGTCGATGGAAATGGACGTCGCTCCTTCGGCACGCGCGGCCCGCGTGCCCAGCAGGCCGCTGTCGATGAGCCCTCAATACCCGATGAACAGGCGCACATCCTGTTCGGCCCTGCGGGCGGATCGACCTCGCCAGCAGGAGCCGGTTCACGCCTCGTGGGGGACCCCGCCGACGATCTCGTCGGCGATCTCGCCGGCGATCTCGGCCTGGCGTACCAGGAACACCCGTTCGTCCAGCTTCTTGCGCCGCATCCAGGTGGTGACCTCGGCGTTGCACTTGCTGGCGTTGCAGGAGCGACAGGCCGGCACGACGTTGACCACGGTGTAGCGACCACCGCGCGAGATCGGCAGGACGCAGTCCTTCTGGGGCGCCGGATCCTCCGCGCCGCAGTAGGCGCAGCCTCCCCATCGCGACCGCAGCTGCTGCCACTGCACGTCGGTCAGGTCGTGCTCGACCTTCGCCATCCGGCGCTTGCGTCGGCGGGCGTAGGTCGCGGCGCGGGTGCGGGATGCCACGAGGGGAGAGTACGGCGTGGCGGGCCGACTCTCGGGGAGCCGCGCGTCAGGCCTCGGCGGCGGCCTTCAGGCGCTCGAGCGTCTGGCGCATGCCGTCACGGAGGTTGGCGGTGAGCTGCTCCTGACCGCCCAGGAACCCTTCGGTGAGGTCGACGGAGAGCTGGGAGATGCCCTCGGGGAGCTCGCGGCGCTGGACGAGCCGGGTGCCGTGCGCGGTCGGCTCCAGGCGGAACGACCAGATCGCCCAGTTCTCCTCGATCCGGAACGCGAGCTCGCGCTCGGGAGCGAACCGGACGATCTCTCCGTGCGTCGTCCAGACGAGCTCGCCGAGATGGTTGCGGTTGGTGAACCGGGCGCCGAGGCCGACTTCGTCGTACCCCGTGCGCAACCGGGTGGAGGTCACCTGCGGGCTCCACTCGGACATCCGGCACACGTCGTGGACCAGTTCCCAGACCCGTGCCGGCGAGGCGTCGATCTCGACGGCGTCCTCGAGCAGGGATACGGCGGCTGCGGGCAAGGCGGAGCTCCTTCGCGAGTTGTGCGACCGATCGGTCTTGCTTTGGCCGAATCTACGACGCTGCGGGCATTGCGTCCAGTCGGTCGCATAGGTCGGCTCGGGGGGACGGACAGGTGCTGACGTAACCGCCGTCGCGTCCGGGTCGTTTGACCCGCGTGCGTCACCTGCGGCCCTCCGCCCTCCTCGTTGCCCTTCTCGCCGTCCTGCTCGGCCTGCTGGCCCTGGTCCCCACCGGTGCTGTCGGACAGGTGGCGTCGGCAGGACCGGCGCGGGCGTACAGCGTGACGACGCTGCACTTCAAGGTCCTCGTCGGTCCCGCCGGCGACCCCGCGGATCAAGAGGTGTGCGACATCGTGGGCGACCTCTACGTGCCCGCGGCGGCGTCCAGGACCAACCGCGTGCCGGCGATCCTCACCACCAACGGGTTCGGGGGGTCGAAGGACGACCAGGCGGGGATCGGCAGGGCGTTCGCCAGCCGCGGGTACGTCGTCCTGTCGTACTCCGGGCTCGGCTTCGGCGGCTCCTCCTGCAAGATCACCCTCGACGACCCCGACTGGGACGGCAAGGCCGGTCGCCAGCTGGTCAGCTACCTCGGCGGGGCTCGGGGCGTCGCCTTCCTCGACGCGGAGCACACGCAGCCCGCTCCGCCGCTGCGGGTCGTCGTGCACGACCGGGTCGACCACAAGGGCGTGGCCCGGAGGATCGACCCGCGCGTCGGCACGGTGGGTGGCTCGTACGGCGGCGGCTTCCAGTTCGCGACCGCGGGGATCGACGCGCGCGTCGACACGCTCGTCCCGCTCGTCACCTGGAACGACCTCAGCTACAGCCTCGCGCCCAACAACACCGACCTGGTGAAGGGCGTCTCCTCACGCCGCTCCGGCTCGGCGAAGCAGTGGTGGGCGATCGGGTTCTCGCTGCTGGGGCTGACCGGTGACCTGCAGAACGGTCAGGTCCCGCCCGACGTCCTGCCCTGTCCGAACTTCGCCGACTTCGTGTGCCCCGCACTGGTCACCGCCGGCGCCACCGGCTACCTGCAGCCCGGCCACGTCGCGCAGCTGCGCCACGCGTCCGTGGCGTCGTACCTGCACCGGATCAAGGTGCCGGTGCTGCTGGTCCAGGGCCAGAACGACACCCTGTTCAACCTCAACGAGTCGATCGCGACCTACCGGGCGCTCCAGGCCCAGGGCACCGAGGTGAAGATGATCTGGCAGTCGTGGGGGCACTCCGGCCCGGCCGCGCCGGGTGAGATCGACCTCGGCAACCCCGACCCCGCCGCCCAGTACGAGACGGGCCGGATCGCCAACTGGCTCGACCACCACCTCAAGGACTCTCCGGTCGGCACCGGACCGGAGTTCGCCTACTTCCGGGACTGGATCAGGTACGACGGCAACGCGGCGCCGGCGTACGCCTCGTCATCGACGTTCCCCGTCGGCACCGGCCGGGTCTACCGGCTGTCGGGGAGCGGGGACCTGGTCACCGGCCGCACGACCCAGCCCGGCTCGCAGGCCTTCCTCACCACCGCGGCCGGAGCGCCGACGGGGCTCAACACCCTCGACGTGCTCGGCGGGTACGTCGGGCAGCCGGTCAACGAGGTCACCGACCTGCCCGGCACTTACGCAGCGTGGACGACGCCGGAGCTCTCCGCCCCGGTGAAGGTCGTCGGCGTGCCGGTGGCACGGCTGCGGGTGCAGGCCCCGAGCGCCGCGCTGACCCAGGGCCTCGGCGAGACCGGGATGCTGATGCTCTACGTCAAGGTCGCCGACGTCGCCCCGGACGGCAAGGCCCGGCTGATCCGGGCGCTCGAGGCGCCGGTGCGGATCCCCGACGTGACCAAGCCGTTCACCGTGCGACTGCCCGCGATCGTGCACCGCTTCCAGGCCGGTCACCGGATCCGGCTGATCGTCGCCGGCGGGTCGATCAACTACCGGGGCGGCACCGTGCCGACTCCGGTGACGATCGCCTCCGGGCGGGCGCAGACCTTGACCCTGCCGGTCGTGCGGTAGGTCTCGTGACGGTCGCTGCGCGACCTCCTCGACCAACGGGGGGTACGGTCGCGGGGTGCCCGTCGTACCGCCCCCTGCCTACGCCCTCGCCGGCGCCGTCGCCCAGCACGTCCTCGCCCGCAAGGGCAGCGCCGGGGCCGCCCGCAAGGTCGCGGGCAGCGCGGTCGCGGCCGCCAGCCTCACGCTGATCGCCGGCAGCATCCAGCGGTTCCGCAGCACCGGCACCACCGTCGAGCCGTTCCGCCCGGAGCAGGCGACCACGCTCGTGACCGACGGACCGAACGCGCTGACCAGGAACCCGATGTACGTCGGCATGGCCGGTCTGCTGACAGCGCACGCGCTGGTGCGCGGCGGGTGGCTGCCGGTCCTGCCGCTGGCCGCCTTCGTCGCCGTCATCGACCGGACCCAGATCCTCCCCGAGGAGGCGGCGCTGCGGCAGCTCTTCGGGCAGGAGTACGACGCCTACTGCGCGCAGGTGCCGCGCTGGGTCCCCGGCATGCCGACCTGACGCGGGGTGCAACCTATGGGTTGGTCAGCGCGTCATAGTGGGTACTGGCAAGGCCTTGGGAGGTCGCGGTGCACAAGCCATCGAAGTCGCGTCACGTGATCGTGGGTCGCGTGCAGCACGTGAAGGTGCTGATCGCCTGGGTGACGCGGCGCCTCGCCCGGATCTGAGCGGGGCCTTTCGAACAGGTGACGCTTTACGGGTGCCGAACGGGTGCCGAGCGTCCGGGCGCGTCGTACCGTTCACCTTATGGAGCAGCCGCTCGTCACCGTCAACGGTGCGTCCCGGGACCTGGTCGGCGTCGCGCCACCCACGACGGCACTCGACTGGCTCCGCAGCATCGGCCTGACCGGCGCCAAGGAGGGCTGCGCCGAGGGCGAGTGCGGAGCGTGCTCGGTGCTGCTCGCCCGGGCCGTTGTCGACGCACCGACCGAGTGGACGGCCGTCAACGCGTGCCTGGTGCCGGCGGCCGCACTGGCCGGGCAGGAGGTCGTGACCGCGGAGGGTCTCGGCGAGCCTGACGTGCTGCACCCCGTCCAGCGGGAGCTGGCGGTCCGCGGCGGCTCGCAGTGCGGCTACTGCACGCCCGGGTTCGTCTGCAGCATGGCCGCGGAGTACTACCGTCCGGGCCGCTGCGAGAGCGGCGTCTTCGACCACCACGCGCTCTCCGGCAACCTGTGCCGCTGCACCGGCTACCGGCCGATCGTCGAGGCGGCGGAGGCGCTCGACGCCCCTGCGGCCGGCGACCACCTGGCGTTCCGTACGACGGCACCCCCGCCCGACGTGACGCCCGTGCGGGTGCCCGGCTTCGTGCGGCCGGCCTAGCTGGCGGAGGCGCTGGACCTGCTGGGCGAGCCCGGGGCGGTGCCGCTCGCCGGGGCGACCGACCTCGGCGTGGAGGCCAACCTGCGGGCATCCCGTCCGGGGCTGATGGTCGCGATCGACCACCTGACCGAGCTGCGGGCGCTCGAGGTGACGGCCGACTCCGTCGAGATCGGCGCCGCTCTGTCGCTGACCGAGATCGAGCGCCGACTCTCCGGGTCCCCGGGGGCGGGGTCCCCGGGTGTGCCACTGCTGGACGGGGTCTTCCCGCAGTTCGCGTCGCGGTTGATCCGCAACGGGGCGACGATCGGCGGCAACCTCGGCACCGCGTCCCCGATCGGCGACCTCGCGCCGGCACTCCTCGCGCTCGACGCCTCGGTGGTGCTCGTGTCGGCCGCGGGGGAGCGGGTGGTGCCGCTCGTCGACTACTTCACCGGCTACCGCGAGACCCTGCTGCAGTCCGGCGAGCTGATCGCGAGCGTCCGGGTGCCGCTGCCGTTGGCGCCGATCACGGCCTTCCACAAGATCGCGAAGCGCCGGTTCGACGACATCTCGTCGGTGGCCGTCGCGTTCGCGATCGAGATCGACGACGGCGTGGTCACCCGGGCGGCGATCGGGCTCGGTGGGGTGGCAGCGACGCCGATCCGGGCGACCGAGGCGGAGCGGCTCCTCGTCGGGCACCCGTGGACCGGCGCCACGGTGGTGGAGGCAGGAGCGTGGCTCGCCTCCTGCGGTACGCCGATCGACGACCATCGCGCCAGCGCGGACTTCCGCAGAGCGATGATGGAGAACGCGCTCTTCAAGCTCTACACCGAGACGGTGACGACATGAGCAGGCTGTCTGATCGACCCGTGACCGCGGTGGTCGGCGAGGCCCGGCCGCACGAGTCGGCGGCGCTCCACGTCACCGGACGGGCGCTCTACACGGACGACATCGCCCAGCGGACGCCGTACCTCCTGCACGCGCACCCGGTCTCCGCCCCGCACGCGCACGCCATGGTCACCCGGCTCGACCCGAAGCCGGCGTACGACGTGCCCGGCGTGGTGCGGGTCCTGACGGCCGACGACGTGCCCGGTGTCAACGACGCCGGCACCAAGCACGACGAGCCGCTGTTCCCGACCGAGGTGATGTTCCACGGCCACGCGGTGGCCTGGGTGCTGGGCGAGTCGCTGGAGGCGGCGCGGATCGGGGCGACCACGGTCGAGGTGGACTACGAGCCGCTGCCGTCGATCCTCACCGTGGTCGAGGCGATCGAGCAGGAGAGCTTCCAGGGGGCGCAGCCGCGGCTCGAGCGCGGAGACGTGGCGGCGGGGCTCGCGAGCTCGGCGCACGTGTTCGAGGGCGAGATCGACTTCGCCGGGCAGGAGCACTTCTACCTGGAGACGCACGCGTCGCTGGCGACGCTCGACGACGACGGCCAGGTCTTCGTGCAGTGCAGCACGCAGCACCCGACCGAGACCCAGGAGATCGTTGCGCACGTGCTGGGGCTCGCCAGCCACCAGGTGACCGTGCAGTGCCTGCGGATGGGCGGCGGCTTCGGGGGCAAGGAGATGCAGCCGCACGGGTTCGCGGCGATCGCGGCGCTCGGTGCGCGGCTGACCGGTCGGCCGGTGCGGGTGCGGCTCACCCGCCAGCAGGACATGACGATGAGCGGGAAGCGGCACGGCTTCCACGCGAGGTGGAAGGTCGGCTTCGACGACGACGGTCTGCTGCAGGCCCTCGAGGCGACGCTGACCTCGGACGGCGGCTGGAGCCTCGACCTGTCGGAGCCGGTGCTGTCCCGGGCGCTGTGCCACGTCGACAACGCGTACTGGATCCCGCACGTCCGCGTCGACGGGCGGGTGGCGCGCACCCACAAGACGTCGCAGACGGCGTTCCGCGGGTTCGGCGGGCCGCAGGGGATGCTGGTGATCGAGGACATCCTCGGCCGGGTGGCGCCGGCGTTGGGCCTGGCTGCCCACGAGCTGCGGCGGCGCAACTTCTACGTCGACGGGCAGGCGACGCCGTACGGCCAACCGGTGCGGCACCCCGACCGGCTCGCCCGGGCCTGGCAGCAGGTCCTCGACTCCAGCGACTTCGAGCGCCGGCGCGAGGAGATCGCGCGCGCCAACGCCGAGCACCCCCATTGCAAGCGGGGCCTGGCGATCACGCCGGTGAAGTTCGGCATCTCGTTCAACTTCACCTCGTTCAACCAGGCCGGTGCCCTCGTCCACGTCTACAAGGACGGCTCGGTGCTCATCAACCACGGCGGCACGGAGATGGGCCAGGGCCTGCACACCAAGATGCTGCAGGTCGCCGCCACCGCCTTGGCGCTGCCGATCGAGCGGGTCCGGCTGGCGCCGACGCGCACCGACAAGGTGCCCAACACCTCGGCGACGGCGGCCAGCTCGGGCGCCGACCTCAACGGGGCGGCGGTGAAGAACGCCTGCGACCAGATCGTCGCCCGGCTCGCGCCCGTGCGTGCCCGGCTCGGGCCGACGGCCACGTGGGAGGAGCTCGTGCACGCGGCCTACCACGACCGGATCCAGCTCTGGGCGGCCGGCTTCTACAAGACCGAGGGGCTGTCGTGGGACGCGGTGGCCGCGCGCGGCGAGCCGTTCAAGTACTTCGCCTACGGCGTCGCCGCGGCCGAGGTCTCCGTCGACGGCTTCACGGGCGCCTACCAGGTCGACCGGGTCGACATCGTCCATGACGTCGGCGACAGCCTGTCGCCGCTGGTCGACATCGGGCAGATCGAGGGCGGCTTCGTCCAAGGCGTCGGCTGGCTCACCCTCGAGGACCTGCGCTGGGACGTGTCCGACGGGCCGGGGCGCGGGCGGCTGGCCACCCAGTCGGCGTCGACCTACAAGCTGCCGAGCCTGTCGGAGATGCCGGCCGACCTCCGGGTCACGCTGCTCGACCGGGCGACGGAGGACGGGGCGGTCTACGGGTCCAAGGCGGTGGGCGAGCCGCCGCTGATGCTGGCGTTCTCCGTGCGTGAGGCCCTGCGCGAGGCGGTGGCCGCCTTCCGGCCGCCGGGGGAGTCGGTCGAGCTGGCGTCACCCGCCACCCCGGAGGCGGTCTTCTGGGCGATCGAAGGGGGGCGCGAGTGATGGACTGGCTCCGGGCGGTGCAGGAGTGTCGGGAGCGTCGTACTCCCTGCGTGCTGGTCACGATCACCGACGTGCGCGGCCACGCCCCGCGCGAGGCGGGCGCGAAGCTCGTCGTCACCGCCGACCGGACGTGGGGGAGCGTGGGCGGCGGCAACCTCGAGGAGGCAGCCGTACGACGGGCTCGGGGACTCCTGCGCGGCCTCGGGCTCACCGGGTCCGCCGCGCCGGTGACCGAGCACCACTCGCTCTCCGACAAGGTCCCGGTCGAGCACGGCGTGCAGTGCTGCGGGGGCGAGGTGACGCTGCTGCTCGAGCCGATCGGCGTCCGGCCGTCCGTCGCGGTCTTCGGGATGGGCCACGTCGGCTTCGAGATCGCCCTCCTGCTCAGCCGCCACGAGGTCGAGCTGCACCTCGTCGACTCGCGCGCCGACCAGCTCGATCCCGCGCGGCTCGCGCCACTGCACCACGGTCCTGCGGACGTGCACGTCCACCAGGTGCCCGTGCTGCCCGAGCTGGTCGTCGCGGAGCTCCCCGCCGGCACCCACGTGCTGGTGCTCACCCACGACCACGCCGAGGACCTCGCCCTCCTCGACGCGCTCCTCCGGTCCGAGCAGCCGGCGACGATCGGGCTGATCGGCTCGTCGGCGAAGTGGGCGCGCTTCCGCGGCAAGCTCGCCGAGCTCGGTCATGCCCCGGAGGTCGTCGACCGGGTGCGGACGCCGATCGGCGACCCGGCGCTGACGGGCGTCGGGAGCAAGGCCCCGGCGGCGATTGCGGTGTCCGTCACAGTCGAGGTCCTGGGACTGATCGGAGCGTCGTCCGTCAGTACGCTCGAGCGGTGACCACTGAGCTGACCAGTGCCGGGGCCGGTTCCCTCTCGGAGTTCGACCGCGGCATCGCCGTCACCCCCGACGGTGACGACTTCGTCGGCGACATGCCCGACGGCTGGCGGGTCGGCGGTGGCATCAACGGCGGGTTCCAGCTCTCGCTGATCGGCAACGCGATCCGCTCCGCGCTGCCGCAGCACCCCGACCCGCTCGCGGTCAGCGCCTACTACATCTCGCCGGCGGCCGGCGGGCCGGCCCGCGCCGTCGTACGGCCGCTGCGGGTGGGTGGCCGGACCGCCACCGTGGCCGCCGAACTCAGGCAGGGCGACGACGTGCGGCTCTCGGTCCTGGCGACGTACGGCGACCTCGCCGCGTTCCCGACCGATGACGTGCGCACGACGGCCGAGCCGATCGCGATCCCGCCGCGCGAGGACTGTGTGCCCAACACGCTCGCGCCGGACGAGGTGAAGCAGATGGCGCCGTTCACCCAGCGGTTCGAGATGCTGTTCCACCCCGATGAGATCGGCTGGGCGGTCGGCAAGCCGAGCGGGCGTGGTCAGATCACCGCCTGGTTCCGGCTCGCCGACGACCGGGAGCCCGACCCGCTGTCGCTGTTGATGGCGGTCGACGCGCTCCCGCCGGTGACGTTCGACCTCGGGCTGATGGGCTGGGCGCCGACCGTCGAGCTGAGCGCCCACGTGCGGGCGAAGCCCGCCCCCGGCTGGCTGCGGCTGCGGCACCGCACCCGCAACATCGCCGGCGGGATGTTCGAGGAGGACTGCGAGGTCTGGGACTCCACCGACCGGCTCGTCGCCCAGTCCCGCCAGCTCGCCCTCCTGCCCCGCTGACTCGGCGTTGTACGGCACTCAGCCCGCGACGGTGTTGATGCCCGGGGTGTCGTCGGCGCGGGTGAACTCGACGAACTCGGTGTCCTCGTCGATGTGGACGTTGTGGCCGGGGCGGATGTAGTAGGCGTCGCCGGCGGTGATCGTCTCGTCCTCCCCGTCGTCGTTGAACCGGACCGTGACGTTGCCCTTGAGGCAGTAGCCCCAGTGCGGCTCGCTGCACGCACCGCCCGGCAGGTCGGCGAACATCGGACCGGTGTCGAGCCCGGCCTTCCACTGCTCGAGGGCGACGTACATGCCGCCGGCGCGGGTGCGGTGCTGCGATCCGCTCCCGTCGAGCTCGATCGCGATCTCGGTGTTGTCCCTGGTGAAGCTGGCCATCGTCTCTCTCCTTGCTGGTGGGGCCGCTGGTCGGCCCGTTCCGGCGAACGTAGGCCTTGAACCGCGGTGCAAGGTCAAGCACAGAAATCCGGACTTGACCTTGAACCGCGGTTCAAGGTCTACCGTGGGCAGATGCGGATCTCCGAGCTCGCCGAACGGGTCGGAGTGGCCACCTCGACGGTGCGCTACTACGAGCGGATCGGCCTGCTGTCCGGGCCGTCCCGCACGGCGTCCGGCTACCGCGACTACGGGGAGGACGATGCCGCGCGTCTGCTGTTCGTGACCCGCGCGCGACGGATGGGGCTCAGCTGCGACCAGGTCGACACGCTGCTCGGGATCTGGGCCGGGAGCCACTGCGCGAACGCCGCGCACCAGGTCGGGCAGCTGATCGATGAGAAGCAGGCTGAGATCGCCGAGCGGATCGACGAGCTCAAGCGGCTCTCAGCCCAGTTGGCGACCGTGCGGGACGCGTTGCGCGCCGAGCAGCCGGAGGCGTGCCGGAGCGACCTGAGCTGCTGCGTGCCCGAGTCGGCTGGGCCCGTCGTACTCGACCTGGTGCCGCGGCCGCGCTGACCGTGCTCGGGTGCATGGGTCACCCGACCCATGCATCCGAGCACGGCCAGCTCTAGTAGCGCACCCGGTCGGCCTTCGCCAGCCAGGCGTCGAACGGGGTGAACCCGTCGGGCACCGGGTGGGCCATGACGGTCATCGTCCACTCGGTGCGGGGGCGGTCGAAGAGCTCGTAGAACGCACGGTCGTCGAAGCCTCCGCGGGCGGCGTCCTCGCGGTCGGCGGCGTAGACGACGCGGTCGAGGCGCGCCCAGAGGGCTGCGGAGAGGCAGAGCGGGCACGGCTCGCAGGAGGTGTAGAGCGTGCAGCCGGTGAGGGCGAAGTCGCCCAGCACGGAGCAGGCCGAGCGGATCGCGACCACCTCGGCGTGGGCGGTCGGGTCGAGGTCGCGGGTCACCCGGTTCTGCCCGCTGGAGATCTGCTCGTCGCCCCGGACGATGACGGCGCCGAAGGGGCCGCCGTCGTCGGCGACGTTCGCCCTGGCGAGGTCGATGGCCTGCGCCAGCCAGGCCACGTCGTCGGTGCCGTCCTGGGTCGCCATCACTCCACCTCGCCCATCCGCTCGTAGGTCTCGCTGATCCTGCGGACCCGCTTGCTGCCCGCGCGGCCGCACGCGCCGAGCACGGCGTCGGCCAGCACGCTCACCAGCGCCATCGGCGCCGCGTAGCTGTCGAAGGCCAGCGAGTGCTGCACCGGGCACTCGAGCCAGATCGACACCTGGGAGGCATGGGCGACCGCGGTCGGGTCGCCGACCAGGATGACCGCTGCACCGGTCGTGCCGGCCTCGGTCAGGAAGTCCGCGAAGCCCTTGGGGCGCCGGCGGAAGCCGACCACGACGATCACGTCCTCGAGGCCGAGGCCGACCAGCTCCTCGCCGGTGGTCTGACCGGGCACCGGACCGATCTCGACGTCGGCGCGGGCCTGGGCGAGCTGCTCGCGGAGGTGCAGCGCGACCGGATAGCTGTTGCGCCAGCCGATCACGAACACCTTGCGCGCGAGTGCGAGGAGCCCGGCAACCTCCAGGATGCGAGGGTGCTCGATCGCCCGGAGGATCGCCGCCTGCTCGATGGCCGCCAGCGCCTCGGCGTTGGGTGCGCCGTCGATGCGCCGCGGCTCACCGGCGCTCCGCAGCGCCCGCAGGTGCTCCCGCACTTCGTCGAAGCCCTCGAAGCCCAGGCTGCGGAAGAGCCGGCTCATCGTCGCGCGGCTCACGCCCGCGAGCTCGGCGAGCTCCGCGGCGCGGTAGGTGGCCAGGTCGTCGAGGTGCTCGAGCAGGGTCGCGGCCGCGCGTCGCTCCTGGGGCGTCAGGGCGTCGTGGCGGTCCGCGATCCGCTCATCTATCCGCATGGGGGGCTGCTCATCAGGGGCCTGCTTCCGTCGTACGGGACTGCCGGGGAGGTTCATGGCTCATCGGATCCCGGCCCACGCCCGCGGCTCGGCGGGGTCACCGGCCCGGCTCACGGTCGCCGAGATGAGGCCGTAGGGGCGGTCGGCCGCGAGGTACACGGCGCCGTCCGGGCCCGGGTTGTCGAGGTCGAACGGCGCGAGGTCGACCAGGAAGTGGTGCTTGTTGGGGCAGGCGATGCGGATCTCGGCGAGCTCGGGGCAGCTGTCGAGGGCGGCCGTCGCCATCGCGTGGATCGTCTGCTGGAGGGCCAGGCTGTGCGTGCCCGCGAACGCGTCCAGCAGCGCGCTGCGGACCGCGGCGTACGTCGCGTCGTGGTCGACCTCCGTCGATCGGGCCGCTCCGGATCCGTAGCGCCAGGTCGCGGTCACGCTGGTCGAGAGGACCCGGTCGTCGGTCTCGGCCAGCGTCGTGAACCGGTCGCGGGGGAAACCGCGGAACTCGCTTCCCGTGCTCTTGAGCAGGACCAGGTCCTGGAGCCCGCCGAGGACGAACCTGTCGTCGCCGTACGTCTGGACCCAGGCGGTCCGGGTCTCCTGGCCGCAGCGGACGAACGAGTGGGCGTTGGCGGGCAGCCGCTCCCACGCGTAATGCTCGGCGGCGAACCAGGTGCCGGTCACCCACGGCTGGGCGGCCCAGTGGTCGGCGAGGACGAGGAGGAACGCCTCCGGCGACGTCACGCCGTGCTCACGTGCCAGCGCGAAGACCGAGTTCTTCTGGGTGTCCGTCGCGTGCACGTGGCTGTTGTCGCCATCGGTGTACGCCGTCGCGAAGTCACCGCGCAGCTGGGTGGTGACGTTGAGGTCGTGCAGGACATGTCGTGCTTCGGTGGTCGAGCCTGTCGAGACCCGGTCGACGCTCACCAGCCGGCACTCGGCCTTGCCGTGCTGGAGGTCGGAGAGCTCGTAGTCACCCATCAGATGCCCTTCAGCTGCCGCGGTAGGTCGTGTAGGAGTACGGGCTGAGCAGGAGCGCCACGTGGTAGTGCGGCTGGTCCTCGCCGGTGGTGAAGTCCAGCGTGACCGCCGGGAAGAAGGTGTCCCGTCCGTGGGCCGCGAACCAGTCGCCGGTGGCGAACGTGATCCGGTGCTCGCCCGGACCGAGGTGGGACTCGAACCGCACCCGGCCGTCCTGGTCCGTCGCGGCCCGCTCGGAGCTGCCGTCGGCCGCCGACAGGAGTACGACGACGCCCGCCGCCGGTCGGCCGAGCGCGGCGTCGAGGACGTGCGTCGAACAGGTGCTCATGAGACGAGATCCTTCACCCGCAGGAGCGCGATGTCGCGCAATTCCCCGATCATGACCTGGTACTCGTCGTCGGGCTCGTTGCCGAGCCGCTGCTCCAGCAGCGCGAGCAGCTCGGGTCCGGTGCGTCCCTTCGCCCGCACCAGGTAGGTGCGACCGAACCGCTGCTCGTAGGCGGCGTTGCCCCGTCGGAGCGCCTCCGCGAGCTCGGCGTCGGCCGGATCCACGCCCGCCTGCTCACGCGCGGACGCGACCGCGGTCGCGCCGCTCCCGCTCGGCCGCTCACCGATCCTCGGGTGGTCGGCGAGCGCCCCCTCGACCTCGGCGGGCGTCCACGAGTCGGCGAGCGCGCGGGCGGTGCGCAGCAGCTGGTCGGCGTCGTCGTACGGCCGGCCGGTGGTGAGCGCGTGCACCCAGGACTCGATCCGGACGCACGCCCGCAGCGCCTCCGCGACGTCGTCCTCGGGCAGCGCGTTGAGCTCCTCGATCCGCAAACCGAGCCTCCAGGTCGGATGAAACCGCTGTTTCAGCGATGTGAGGACCCACATATACCGGACGGCGGCGTCCCGCGGGCCGCTGGCCGCGGATCGGCTAGGTCGAGTCGCGCAGCCGGGTGCGGTCCATGCCGAAGACCCACCGGCGGCCGGGGTGCTCGCTGAGGGACCAGAGCAGGTCGGTCTCGGGCCAGTAGACGAGGTCCTCGGGCCCGGGCGGCGTCGCCCAGCGCTGGGTGCGGAACGCGCCCGGCGTACCGACGTGCACGTGGCCGTAGCTCGAGCCGTGCGAGGAGGTCACGTAGTAGGTGCCGTCCACGACGGCCGCGCCCTGCATCCGCTGGAGACCGTCGTCGCCGTCGAGGACCGGCCGGGAGACGCCGTCCTCCCCCGTGGCGAGGAGGCCGGTCCCGGCGTCGGTCGGGAAGCGGGCGAGGCGACGCGTCTGCTTGCTGTTGCCGTACTCCCCGACGACCAGCGACGGCGGGTCGGTGGTGCGGTCGAGGGTCATGAAGGAGAACCGCAGCCGGGTCACCCCCTCGTCGGTGGTGGCGCGGTAGGCGAACCGCAGGGGGAGGACGTACTCGTGCCCGAACGTCTCGAGCCCCGCCTCCGCCGGCACCCGCATCAGGTCGTCGGTGCGGCAGGTGAGGAAGCCGCGGCCGGTGGCCGCGACGTGCAGGTAGGGGCCGTGCCACACGACGCCCCCCGCGTGCGCCTTGAGCGGCCTGAGGCCGGGGACGCCCTGCTCGAGCGTCGGCTCGACGAGCAGCACGTGCCGGTAGCGCATCGCCTCGAGGTCGATGAAGCTGACGCGCGACCCCTCGCCGCGCCACTTGGAGTACCAGGACGTCACCAGCAGGTCGCGCTCGACGTCGGTGCGGACCGAGGAGCTGATGCCCTGCGGGTACCACTGGAGGTCGCGCCGGTCCCTCCGCTCCCAGGTGAGCGCGCGGTCGACGGCGAGACCGAGCAGCCGCGGGCAGGGGCTGTAGGTACGACGCATCCGGCGGTCCAGGTCGCCGAGCAGCCCCGGCATCCCCACCCGCCCGCCGCCGTCGCGCCGCAACAGGGTGTCGAGGGCGTCGATCTCGGCGACGTTCTCCTCGGTGCGGGTCAGGTGGACGCCGAAGGGCGGCGGTGCGGTCTGGTCCACGGCGGTCCAACGTAGATGATGGGACCTGTGAGGGGCATCTTCTTCGACGAGGACGACGCGCGGTCGGCTGCGCTCGCGCTCACGCGGGGCGGCTTCGAGGCGACGGTCCTGCGGGAGCGGCTGGCCGGCGAGGACGACGACGAGGACCACCCGTGGGCGGTGGTCACGGACGCGCCGATGATCCAGCTGGAGATGCTCGTCGAGACGTACGACGGCTGGCTGGACCTCGATGACGACACGCCTGCCGAGCCGCTGCCCCTGCCCGGCGAGCCGAAGCGGATCAAGCGCGACTGACCAGGCCGACGAGCAGGGGTCGACCGAGAGGGATGGGGACCATCATTACGCTCGTGGACATGAGCGACGCCCCGGCACACCGACTCCTCCTGGTCCACGCGCATCCCGACGACGAGTCGATCGGTCAGGGCGCGACGATGGCGAAGTACGTCGCGGAGGGTCGCGGCGTCACGTTGGTCACCTGCACGGCCGGTGAGATGGGCGAGATCCTGGTGCCCGAGCTCGAGCACCTCGCCGCCGACAAGGACGACGGGCTGGGCGAGCGACGGCGCAGCGAGCTCGCCGCGGCGATGGCCGAGCTCGGGGTCACCGACCACCGGTTCCTCGGTGGCTTCGGCACCTACCGCGACTCCGGCATGAAGTGGCACGAGGACGGCCACGCGATCGCCGCGGACGACGTGCACGAGAACGCCTTCTGGCACGCCGACCTCACCGAGGCCGCCAACCACCTGGTCGCCGTGATCCGCGAGGTCCGGCCGCAGGTGCTCGTGACGTACGACGAGTTCGGGGGCTACGGGCACCCCGACCACATCCAGGCGCACCGGGTCGCGATGTACGCCGCGCAGCTGGCCGCGGTGCCGTCGTACCGCCGTGACCTGGGGGACGCGTGGGACATCGCCAAGATCTACTGGAGCGCGATGTCCGAGACCCGCTTCCGTGACGGGCTGCGGCAGCTGCGCGAGGCAGGGGACACGACGACCTTCGACGGCATGGACCCCGACGGCTACCTGCCGCCGTTCTTCCTCGCCGACTCCGACATCACCGCCGAGGTCGACGCCGGTGACTACACCGAGCGCAAGATGGCCGCGTTGACGGCGCACGCCACCCAGATCGCGACGGACGGGCCGTTCTTCGCGCTCTCCAACAACGAGGGCAGCCTGGTGTGGGGCCGGGAGATGTTCCGCCTCGTGAAGGGCACACCCGGGCCGGTCGGCGACAACGGCTGGGAGACCGACCTGTTCGCCGGCATCCCCGGCGAGTGACCGGGTCTCTCGCCGGGCGGGCCGCGATCGCCGTACTCGCTCTGCTGGCGGGGGCCGTCGTCGGCTGCTGCACCGTCCTGCTGCACGGCTACTGGTGGGGGTTGCTGCTCGGCATCGCCGCCACCGCGTCCCTCCTGGTGGTCGTCCCGGGTGGCTGGTGGCGACGGCTGTCGTTCGCGCTCGGCTGGGTCGCGGTCGCGGTGCTCCTGGCCGGCGAGCGGCCCGAGGGTGACCTGCTGGTGGCGCAGACGACCGAGGGCTACCTGCTGTTCGCGGCCGGGGTCGGGGTGCTGCTCGGCGGCGTGGTCGGGCTGCGCCGACATCCCGACCCGGTAACTGGCCCTGAAAGTGGCCCTGAAAGTGGCCCGGACCGTGGCTCAGGAAGTGGCTCGGACAGCTCCTCGATTAACGGACGCAGCGCATCGTCTTCCTAGGATGCAGGGCGTGACCATGTTGGAGGCTCCCACCGCGGACCAGCCCAAGCGCGAGCGAGCGGGCGGCAGGATCGTCGTGCTGGTGATCGTGCTGCTCGTCCTCCTGGGCGCCGGCGGCTACGCCGCAGCCCACCAGGTGGCCGGCGACAAGGTGCCGCTCGGCACCACCGTCTCCGGGGTCGACGTGGGCGGGATGACCCGCGACGAGGCGATCGCCGAGCTCGAGGAGGCCTTCGGCGCCCGGGCGTCGGAGCCGATCCGGGTCGAGGTGCAGGGCGGCCGCACCGCCGAGGTCCAGCCCGACGAGATCGGGCTCGCGATCGACTACGCGGCGACCGTCGACGAGGCCGGCGCCGAGGACAGCTGGAGCCCGGTCCGGCAGTGGGACTACTTCACCGGCGGGGATGACGTCGACGCGATCGTCGACGTCGACGAGACGCTGCTCTCCGACCGGCTCGCGGAGCTCTCCGAGGGCCTCGGGGTGCCGCCGAAGGACGGCCGGATCACGTTGAAGGGCGGGCAGGTCGACGTCATCGAGCCGGTCGCCGGCGAGGCCGTCGACACCGACGCCGCACGCGACGCGATCACCGACGCGTTCCTGCGGGACGAGGACGCGGTCGAGCTGTCGGTCACCGAGGCCGAGCCCGACATCGACGACAGCGACATCCAGGAGGCCCTCGACGGCTTCGCCAACCCGGCGATGGCCTCGGCCGTGACCCTGGTGTTCGGCGAGTCCGACGTGCGGCTGCAGCCCCGGCAGTACGCCAAGGCCCTGTCGATGGTGCCCGAGGACGGCGAGCTCGTGCCGCGCATCAACGAGCGCAAGATCACCCGGCTGGTCAAGGGCGCGACCAGCAACGGCGAGCCGGTGGACGCGAGCTTCAAGGTCGTCAACGGCAAGCCGAAGGTCGTCCCCGCCAAGCCGGGCGTGGAGTTCGTGCCCGCCGACGTGGTCGCGGTCTTCACCGAGCTGCTGTCGGCGCCCGAGGGTGAGCGGACCGGCGAGGTCGAGGCCTCCGTGCGCGAAGCCGACTTCACGACGGAGGACGCGCGGGCGCTGGGGATCAAGCGCAAGGTCTCCGAGTTCACGACGTACTACCCCCATGCCGACTACCGCAACATCAACATCGGGCGGGCGGCGGAGCTGGTCGACGGCACCTTGCTGCTCCCGGGCGAGACGTTCTCCCTCAACGAGACGGTGGGGGAGCGGACGGCGGAGAACGGCTTCACCATCGGCTACACGATCCAGAACGGCATCCTGAAGCTCGACTACGGTGGCGGCGTGTCGCAGATGGCGACGACGACGTTCAACGCGATGTTCTTCGCCGGACTCGAGGACGTCGAGCACAAGCCGCACTCGTTCTACATCGACCGCTACCCGGAGGGACGCGAGGCCACCGTCGCGTGGCCCGATCTCGACCTGAGCTTCCGCAACGACACGGACCACGGCATCCTCATCCAGGCCACCGTCACCCCGAGCACGTTCTCGAGCCAGGGCGTCGTCACCGTGCGGATGTTCTCCACCAAGGTGTGGGACATCGAGTCGCGGACGAGCGAGCGCTACAACTACCGGGCGCCGGCGACGCGCTACCTCACGACGCCCGACTGCGAGTCGTTCACCGGCTACTCCGGGTTCGACGTCGACGTGACCCGGATCTTCAGGCTGCACGGTGAGGACGAGGTCCACCACACCGAGAAGTTCCACACCGCCTACACCCCGGCCGACACCGTGGTGTGCGGCCCGCCGCCGGGGTCGAACACGTCGGACGAGGACTGACCCAGGTCATGCTCGCCAAAGCCGCTCCGGACGAAGCCGCGATAACCAAGACCGTGGCCGAGCGAGCGGCGTAGCATCGCCCCGGAGGCTCAGCGGAGCCTTGGGAGGGCTGCGATGTTGCTTCGGGCTGCGGTGGTGCCGCCGGCGGAGGCGGTCGACGAGCTGTGGGCGGCCACCCGGGCGCTCCGCCAGGTGCCAGGCGTGAAGTCCGTGCCGCGCGACCAGCTGGAGATCCCGATCACGGCGTTCGGCAACCTGCTGCCGCCCGACTGCGCCCGCCTCGCCCGCTTGATGCGGACGGCTTTCGAAGGCGCCGAGGCCCCGGTCGTCTGGTTCCACGGCCTGCGCCTCGAGGAGGAAGCGACGATCGCGCTCGGCCTGGCCGGTGACGTCGAGCCTGTCGCGGACCTCGCCCGGTTCGTCCCCGAGGCGGCGGAGAACATGCGGCTCTACGTCGACCGACGCCGCTTCCGCCCGATGATCCAGTTCGCCACCGCGGGCCCCCACACCTCGCCGGCGATGCTGATGCCGGCGCTGGAGCTCCTCCTCGACTGGACGGGCAGTCCCTGGCCGCTGCCGGGGATGTCCCTCATCCGGACCCGCTGGGAGCACGGCGAGAGCCGCGCGGAGGAGTACGACCGGATCCTGATGGCCTGACGGTCCCCAGTGCGGCCGGTGCCGTAGCCGGTGCCGAGCCCCGGATGCCAGGAGCGGACCCCTGCGGATCCGCTAGAGTGAGAACACGTTCTAGTTTTCCGAGGGGTTCTCACAGTGACCATGACATCCACGCCAGCGGTGGCGGGCTGGTTCACGACGGGGGACGACCCGCGCCTCGTCGCGTCGCGGTGCACGACGTGCGGCACGCTGGTCTTCCCGCCGCCCCCGCCCGAGGCCGCGGCGTTCTGCCGCAACCCGGCGTGCGACGGCGAGCAGCACGAGCCTGCCGAGCTCTCCCGGGTCGGCCGGATCTGGTCCTACACGGACGCTCAGTACCAGCCGCCCCCGCCGTACGTCCCGACCACCGACCCGTTCGAGCCGTTCGCGCTCGCCGCCGTCGAGCTGCCCGAGGGCCTGGTCGTGCTCGGCCAGGTGGCCGAGGGCTACGGCGTCGCCGACCTCGCGGTCGGCGCCGAGGTGGAGCTGGTCGTCGAGACCCTCTACGAGGACGAGAGTGGTGAGCGCACGACCTGGCGCTGGAAGCCTGTGGTCGAGCTCGGCGAGGAGGCCGACCAGTGAGCAACGCGATCGCCGTCGCCGGTGTCGGCATGCATCCGTGGGGCAAGTGGGGGCGCCCGTTCGTCGAGTACGGCGTGCACGCTGCCCGCGCCGCACTCAGCGACGCGGGCATCGCGTGGAGCGACGTCGACCTCGTCGTGGGTGGAGAGACGGTGCGCAACGGGTACGCCGGCTACGTCGCCGGCTCGACCTTCGCCTCGGCACTCGGCTGGAACGGCGCGCGGATCGCGACGTCGTACGCCGCCTGCGCGACCGGCGCCCAGGCCCTCGACACCGCGCGGGCGCGGATCCTCGCCGGCATGTCGGAGGTGGCGCTGGTCGTCGGTGCCGACACCACGCCCAAGGGCTTCCTCGCGCCGAACGCCGGCGAGCGGTGGACCGACCCGGACTGGCTGCGGTTCCGGTTGCTCGGGATGACGAACCCGGCGTACTTCGCGCTCTACGCGCGTCGCCGGATGGACCTCTACGGCGCCACGAGCGAGGACTTCGCGCAGGTCAAGGTCAAGAACGCCCGGCACGGCCTGGCCAACCCCTACGCGCGGTATCGCAAGGAGGTCGCCGTCGCCGACGTGCTCGGCTCCGCGATCGTGTCGGACCCGCTGCACCTGCTCGACATCTGCGCCACCTCCGACGGTGCGGCCGCGGTGGTGGTGACGTCGCTGGACTACGCGCGGCGGCACGGCATCGCCGACCCGGTGCGGGTCGAGGCGGTCTCCACGGTGACGCCGACCTTCCCCAACGCCGTCATCGACATGCCCCTGCTCGCCACCGACCACGCCGCCGGCGGACCGCCCGGGCGCACGTTCAAGGAGGCGCTCGCGCAGGCGGCGTACGACGAGGCCGGCATCGGTCCCGAGGACGTCGACGTCGCTGAGGTCTACGACCTGTCCACGGCTCTCGAGCTCGACTGGATCGAGGACCTCGGGCTCTGCAAGCGCGGCGAGGCCGAGGTGCTCCTGCGCGCCGGCGACACCACCATCGGCGGCCGGATCCCCGTCAACCCCTCCGGCGGTCTTGCGTGCTTCGGCGAGGCCGTCCCGGCCCAGGCCCTCGCCCAGGTCTGCGAGCTCACCTGGCAGCTGCGCGGCCGGGCGACCGGCCGTCAGGTCGAGGGCGCCCGGGTCGGCATCACCGCCAACCAGGGGCTGTTCGGACACGGGTCGTCGGTGCTGCTCGCCCGCTGACGCCTGGCGCGGGTATTCCTCGGCGCCCCGACCCGCCCTCACGCGGCAGGCGGGACGACCCGCCAGACGACGTGCTCGCCGGGCAGGCCCTTGAGCTCGATGGGGTCCGTGGGGTCGACGAGCGCGACCTGGGCGTCCTCGTCGAGGGCCTCGCGGACGGCGTCGCTGCACAGCACCTCGCCGCCGGAGGCGAGGTCGGCGACCCGGGCGGCCAGCGCGACGTTCTCACCGAAGTAGTCACCGTCCTTGGCGACGACCTGGCCGCTGTGGATGCCGATCCGGACCCGGACCTTGCCGTGCCGACGCAGCAGGTCGGAGGGGCGGCGCAGGTCGCTCTGGATGCCGATCGCGGCGCGGCAGGCGGCCTCGGCGTCGCGGAACGCGACCATGAATCCGTCGCCGGCGGTCTTCACCACCTGTCCGCGGTACTGCGCGATCCTGTTGCGGAGGAGCTGGTCGTGCGCGTCGAGGACCCTCACCCAGGTCTTGTCGCCCATCCGCGCGTTGAGCTGGGTGGAGTTCTCGATGTCGGAGAAGAAGATGGTCACCGTGCCGTCGGGAGCCGCCATGTGCACGATCTCGGGCTGCTCCTCGCTCGCCCACGCCGTCAGGTCCTCGATCGTGCTCTGGATGACGCCCGTGATGCCCTGCTCACGGACCTTGGTCGCCGTCCGGATCACCCGGCTGATCGCCCGCTCGGTCGAGTTCTGGGCGGGCGGCGGCCGCAGGGCAGCGGCGAGATCGGACTCGAGCTGCTCCATGTGCTCCGCCTGGGAGGCGAGATCCGCCTGCTGGCGGCGTACGACGATCGCCAGGGAGACCACGGCGCACAGCAGGACCACGCTCACGATCCCCAGGACGACGGCCACGGCGTCACTGTAAGGCTCCCGCGGGCGTCGTACGTCGCGATCGGCGCGTGACGGCCGCCACGCGGACGCCCCGCCGTGTTGCGGGCGTGGGTAGCGTGAGTCCGTGGCCAACGAACTCGGTGCCCCGACGATCGCGACCCTCGGTGAGCTGCGCGCTTCGGGACACGTCCAGAAGACCCTTCGCGAGGAGATCCGCGACAACCTGCTGCGCCGGCTCGCCGCCGGCGAGGACCCGTGGCCGGGGTTGCACGGCTTCGAGACCACCGTGATCCCGCAGCTCGAGCGCGCGCTGCTGGCCGGTCACGACGTGGTGCTCCTCGGCGAGCGCGGGCAGGGCAAGACCCGGCTGCTCCGCACCCTGATCGGGCTGCTCGACGAGTGGACCCCGGTCATCTCCGGCTCCGAGCTGGGCGAGCACCCCTACGAGCCGATCACCGTGGGGTCGAAGTCGGCGGTCGCGACGTACGGCGACGACCTGCGCATCTCCTGGCGCCACCGCACCGAGCGCTACTCGGAGAAGCTCGCGACCCCCGACACCTCCGTCGCCGACCTGATCGGCGACGTCGACCCGATGAAGGTCGCCGAGGGTCGTTCGCTCGGCGCCCCCGAGACCATCCACTTCGGGCTGATCCCGCGCAGCCACCGCGGCATCGTCGCCATCAACGAGCTGCCCGACCTGGCCGAGCGGATCCAGGTCGCGATGCTCAACGTGATGGAGGAGCGCGACATCCAGATCCGCGGCTACGTCCTGCGGCTGCCGCTCGACGTGCTCGTCGTCGCCTCGGCCAACCCCGAGGACTACACCAACCGCGGCCGGATCATCACGCCGCTGAAGGACCGGTTCGGGGCGGAGATCCGCACCCACTACCCGGCCGCGCTGGAGGCCGAGATGGCCGTCATCCGGCAGGAGGCGCACCTCGTCGCGGAGGTGCCCGAGCCGCTGCTCCAGGTGCTGGCCCGCTTCACCCGGAACCTCCGTGAGTCGACCGCGGTCGACCAGCGCTCGGGGGTCTCGGCACGGTTCGCGATCGCCGGCGCGGAGACGCTCGCCGCGTCGGCGCTGCGCCGCGCCACCCTGCTCGGTGAGGACGCGGCGGTCGCCCGGGTGGTCGACCTCGAGACGGCCGTGGACGTGCTCGGCGGCAAGATCGAGTTCGAGTCCGGCGAGGAGGGCCGTGAGGCCGAGATCCTCACCCACCTGCTCCGGACCGCCACCGCCGAGACGGTGCGCGAGCACTTCCGGGGACTGGACTTCGCCCTGCTCGTCGAGGCGATCGAGGAGGGCGCGACCGTGGTCACCGGGTCGGGCGTCTCCGCACGTGACGTCCTCGCCGGACTGCCGGTGCTGGGCGAGTCCGAGCTCTACGACCAGGTCTGCGAGCGGGTGCTGGGCGCCGGTGGCGGCTCCACCGACGGCGACCGCGCCTGCGCGATCGAGCTCGCCCTCGAGGGCCTGTTCCTCGCCCGCAAGATCGGCAAGGACACCGACGGGACCGAGACGATCTACGGATGAGCCGCTACCGCCGGTACGACGGCGGCGACCCCCTCGCCCCGCCCGTCGACATCGCCGAGGCACTCGATGCCATCGGTGAGGACGTCATGGCCGGCTACAGCCCGGAGCGGGCGATGCAGGAGTTCCTCCGGCGCGGCGGCCAGGACCGGGACGGGCTCGACGACCTCGCCCGGCGCGTGGCCGAGCGTCGGCGCGAGATCCTGCAGCGGCACAACCTCGACGGCACGTTGCAGGAGGTGCGTGAGCTGCTCGAGCGCGCCGTACTCGAGGAGCGCAAGCAGCTCGCCCGCGACGCCATGATGGACGACGGCGACCGGGCGTTCCGCGAGATGCGGCTCGACAACCTGCCGACCTCGACGGCGGCCGCGGTCACCGAGCTCTCCGACTACGACTGGCAGTCGCCCGAGGCACGGCGGGCCTACGAGGAGATCAAGGACCTGCTCGGGCGTGAGCTGCTGGACCAGCGGTTCGCGGGGATGAAGCAGGCCCTCGAGGGTGCCACCGACGAGGACCGGGCGGCCATCCAGGAGATGCTGTCGGACCTCAACGAGCTGCTCGAGAAGCATGCTGCCGGCGAGGACACCCCCGAGGACTTCCAGGAGTTCATGGCCAAGCACGGCGACTTCTTCCCCGAGAACCCCCAGAACGTCGACGAGCTCATCGACGCCATGGCCCAGCGGGCGGCAGCGGCACAGCGGATGCTCAACTCGATGAGCGCCGAGCAGCGCGAGGAGCTGATGCGGCTCTCCACGCAGGCGTTCGGCTCGCCCCAGCTGATGCAGCAGCTCGCCCGGATGGACGCCAACCTGCAGGCTCTGCGGCCCGGCGAGGACTGGGGTGGGTCCGAAGGCTTCCAGGGCGACCAGGGGGTCGGCCTCGGCGACGGCACCGGGATGCTGCAAGACCTGGCCGAGCTCGACGCGCTGGCCGACCAGCTCTCGCAGTCGTACGGCGGCGCCCGGCTCGACGACGTCGACCTCGACAAGCTGGCCCGCCAGCTCGGTGACCAGGCCGCCGTCGACGCGCGTCGGCTCCAGGAGCTCGAGCGCGCCCTCCGCAAGACCGGCACGATGGAGCGCGGCTTCGACGGCGAGCTCCGGCTGACCCCGAAGGCGATGCGCCAGCTCGGGAAGGCACTGCTGCGCGACGTGGCTCGACGTCTCTCGGGTCGGCAGGGACAGCGCGACCTGCGACAGGCGGGTGCGGCGGGCGACCTGTCGGGGTCGACCCGGCAGTGGGCGTTCGGCGACACCGAGCCGTGGGACATCCCGAGGACGATCACGAACGCGGTGCTGCGCGAGGCCGGTGGTCCCGAGGCGCAGTCGCGGGCCGGCGCGCAGCGCGACCGGCGGCCATCGGTCCGGCTGTCGATCGAGGACGTCGAGGTCGCCGAGACCGAGGCCCGGACCCAGGCCGCGGTGGCGCTCTGCGTCGACACCTCGTTCTCGATGGCGATGGACGGTCGGTGGGTGCCCATGAAGCGCACCGCGCTCGCGCTGCACACCCTCATCGGCACCCGGTTCCGCGGCGACTCGCTGGAGCTCATCGGCTTCGGTCGCCACGCCGAGCGGATGGACATCGAGCAGCTCACCGCCCTCGACGCCCGGTGGGCGAAGGGCACGAACCTCCACCACGCGCTGCTGCTGGCCAACCGCCACTTCCGCAAGCATCCCAACGCGCAGCCGGTCCTGCTGATCGTCACCGACGGTGAGCCGACGTCCCACCTCGAGCCCGACGGTGAGGTGTACTTCAGCTACCCGCCCCACCCGATGACGATCGCGCTCGCCGTACGCGAGCTCGACAACGCCCGTCGGCTCGGCGCCCAGACCACGTTCTTCCGGCTCGGCGACGACCCCGGCCTCGCCCGCTTCGTCGACTCCATGGCCCGCCGTGCCGAGGGCACCGTGATCGCGCCCGAGACCGACGACCTCGGCGCCGCCGTCGTCGGCTCCTACCTCGGCTCGCGTGGCCCGCGCGACCGCTCCGGACCGGGCTCCTACGGCGACTGGTTCGGCGGCCGGGGGTTCTGGGTCGGGTGAGCACTCGTCGTACCTGACCTACCTGTCGTGATTTTCCGAGATCACGACAGGTAGGTCAGGTACGACGAGCGACCGACGGTGGCCAACCCCGACAATGGACCCGATGTCCGACCCCACCCTGACCGTCCTCGTCCTTCTCGGGTTGGCCGCGCTGGCGGCCGGGTTCGTCGACGCCGTGGTCGGGGGCGGGGGGTTGATCCAGCTGCCGGCGCTGCTGATCGGGCTGCCCGGTGCGTCACCGGTCCAGGTGCTCGCCACCAACAAGGTGGCGTCGATCTGCGGGACCTCGGCAGCCGCGGCGACGTACTACCGCCGGGTCCGGCCCGATCCCCGCACCTTCGGACCGCTCATGGTCTGCGCGCTCCTCGGCTCGTTCGCCGGGGCGCTGGTGGCCTCGCAGATCCCGCGCGAGGCGTTCGAGCCGATCGTCCTCGTGGTGCTGGTCCTCCTGGGTGCGTACGTCGTGTTCCAGCCCGACGTCGGCGAGGAGACCCTGCTGCGCTTCTCCGGCCACCAGCACCTGGCCGCCGCGATGGCGGTCGGCGCGGTGATCGGGTTCTACGACGGCGCGCTCGGCCCGGGCACGGGCAGCTTCCTGGTCTTCGCGCTCGTCGGGCTGCTCGGCTACGACTTCCTCGAGGCCTCGGCGAAGGCCCGGCTGGCGAACTGGGCCACCAACCTCGGTGCCCTGATGCTCTTCATCCCGACCGGAGCCGTGCTCTGGAAGGTCGGCCTGCTGATGGGCGTGTGCAACCTCGCCGGCGGCTACCTCGGGGCCCGGACGGCCGTCGAGAAGGGCTCGAAGTTCGTGCGGGTCTTCTTCATCGTGGTGGTGTCGGCCTTCATCGTCCGGATCGGCGGCGACGTCTTCGGCGCCTGGTGACCTCTCCGCCTAGGGTGGCCGGGTGAGCATCCCCGTCGAGATCGGTGACATCACCAAGGCGCTGGAGCGCTTCGGCAGCGGCTACCTGCTGACGACGACCGAGGACAGGGTCAAGGTGGTGACGGTCGACCCCGTCCCCGACGGCGCGGGCCTGCGCATCGGGGCGCCGGGCCGGGGCACTCTCGGCAACCTCGCCGCCAACCCGGCGGTGACGCTGGTGCTCCCGCCGCTCGAGCAGCACGGCTACACGATGCTGGTCGACGGCACCGCCACCGCGGACGGCGACGACGTGGTCGTGACGCCCACGAGCGCGGTCCTGCACCGTCCGGCCGCGCACGCCGACGGTCCGCTGCCGCCCGACGGCTGTGGTCACGACTGCGCGCCGGTCTCATGAGTCCGTCCTGGATCACCGCGTTCCTGGACTTCGCCGCGGACGGCCACGACGACGGGGTCCGCTTCTGGTCCACCCTCACCGGGTACGACGTCAGCCCCCGCCGTGGCGACTCCGACGAGTTCGCCACGCTCGTCCCGCCCGACGGCGATGCCTTCCTCAAGGTGCAGCGGCTCGACGGCGGCGCTGACCGGATCCACCTCGACCTGCACGTGCCGGACCCCCGCGCCGCCGCCGACCGGGCGATCGGGCTGGGGGCGGTCGAGGTCGCGGACCACGGCTACGTCGCTCTCGCCTCGCCGGGCGGGTTCCCGTTCTGCTTCGTCGCGCACCCCGCATCGGTCCGGCCGCTCGCGTCCACCTGGCCAGGCGGGCACTCCTCGCTGCTCGACCAGGTGTGCCTCGACATCCCCGCGTCGTCGTACGACAGCGAGAGCCTGTTCTGGAGCGAGGTCACCGGCTGGGAGGAGCGCGGGTCGACGGTGTCGCCGGACTTCCACTCGCTGCTGCGACCCCCGGGCCACCCGGTGCGGCTGCTGCTGCAGCGGCTCCACGACCCGACGGGTCGGGTCCGCGCACACCTCGACTGGGCGACCACCGACCGCGCCGCCGAGACCGAGCGCCACGTCGGGCTCGGGGCGACCGTGCTCGGGACCCACAGCCACTGGACCGTGCTCGCCGACCCGCAGGACCGCGTCTACTGCATCACCGACCGGCAGCCCGAGACCGGGATGCTCGCGTGACCGTCAACCCGTGATCCCGACGGGGGAGCAGGAGTCAGTCCCCGGGCTCGGCGAACCCGGGCAGGAACTCCGCCATGATCGCCCGGAACGGCGCCTCGGCCTCGAGCTGGCTCATCACGCCCACCCCGCCGAGCCAGGTGCGGTGGATGAGGAGGTACGACGGCGGCAGGTTGAGCTTGATCGTGACCGTGTAGGACGGGTCCTTCGGGTTGTTGAGCCGCTGGAACTGCTCGCGCATCCACGACCGTGAGAACCGGAACCGCTCCACCCTGCCCGGCTCCACGAACGGCGACAGGTAGTCCATCAACAGCTCGGGGTCCATCCGGATGCGGTCCTTGAGGAAGCCCTCCTCCCGGATCCCCGCGATCAGGGCGTCGCCGTCGCCGGCCGCACACAGCCGGACCAGCCGGCCGAGCGGCCGCGGCAGCCCGCCCTCGGGGAGCCGCGCGACCGCGCCGTAGTCGAGGACGCCCAGCCGGCCGGGCGAACCGTCCGCGTTCGGGATGATCCGGTAGTTCCCAGGATGGGGATCGGCGTGCAGCAGGCCGGTGCGGGCCGGCCCGGAGAAGAGGAACCGCACGTAGAGCTCGCCGTAGTGGTCGCGCTCCTCCGGCGTGCCGCTGGTGATCACGGTGGCCAGCGACGACGGCGTCTCGAGCCACTCGGTGATGAGCACGCGAGGTCCGACCGCAACCACCTCCGGTACGACGATCTCGGGGTCCTCGGCGAACGCCGCCGCGAACACCCGCTGCGCGTCGGCCTCGAGTGGGTAGTCGAGCTCCTCCTTGGCCCGCGCCTGGACCTCCTCGATGAGCGGCTTGATGTCGACCCCGGGGATCAGCGGCGCGATCGTCCGGGCCGCCCGGGCGAGCGTCTTCAGGTCGGAGTCGATGGCCTGGCGGGCGTCGGGGTACTGCACCTTCACCGCGACCTCTCGCGAGTGACCCGTCTCCGGGTCGTGCCAGCGCCCCTTGTGCACCTGCCCGATCGACGCGGCCGCGGCAGGACCGCCGTCGAGCCACACCAGCTTGGTCTTCCAGTCGGGACCGAGGTCGGCGGCGAGGATGTCGCGCACGGTCTGGGTCGGCATCGGCGGTGCGGAGTCCTGGAGCCGGGTCAGGTGCTCGCGGTACGGCGCCGCCATCTCCTCCGGCAGCGCCGCCTCCAAGATCGACAGCGCCTGCCCGAACTTCATCGCCCCGCCCTTGAGCTCACCGAGCGTGCGGAACAGCTGCTCGGCGGTCCGCTGCTGGATGTCGTTCATCACCGTCTCGGCGGTGGCGCCTCCGAGCCGTCGCCCGAACCCGAGCGCTGTGCGGCCGGCGTACCCGAGCGGGAGCGCGGCGAGACGGGCGGTGCGGGCAGCGGCGGTCCGTGGGAGATCGGCCATGGCGACATTGTCGCCGGTGGCGCCAACCGGCATCACCGGTACGGCGCGACGTGGCGCTCGGCGGCCCGGTCCTCCTGCTGGTCCCGCACGCACTTGGCGAGCGCGAAGGAGGAGTTGACGAGGAAGAGAGCGCCGAGCGCGAGGAACGCCCGCACCCAGCCGTCGGCCGGCAGGAAGTAGATCCCGCCGACCACGAACATCATGGCGAGGCCGAAGGAGATCGCCGACTGGAGGTAGAACGCGTAGGTCATCTTGGTCATGGCACCAGCCTGCTGGCCCGGACCGCGGGTCGGCATGAGTGCGGGTACTCAACGCGGCCGGGTCCAGCGGCTCAACTCAGTTGTCGGCCGGGACGTCCCCGCGCCAGGCGCCGGTCTCGTGGCCCTTGCCCTCGATGAACTCCTTGAACCGCTCCAGGTCGCCCTTCACGCGGCGCTCGTCGATGTTGACCGCCGACCCGACCTTCTCGGCCATGCCCGTGGGCTCCCAGTCGATCTGCACCATCACGCGCGACTTGTCGTCGTCGAGGCGGTGGAAGGTCACCACGCCCGCATGCTTCGACTCGCCGCCGGTGCTCGCCCAGGCGACGCGTTCGTCGGGGTGCTGCTCGGTGATCTCGGCGTCGAACTCCCGCTCGATGCCGGCGATGTCGGTCACCCAGTGCAAGCGGGTGTCGTCGACCTGCGTGATCGACTCGACCCCGGACATGAACTGGGGGAAGGACTCGAACTGAGTCCACTGGTTGTACGCCGTCGTCACCGGGACCTCGACGTCGATGGACTCCTGGATCTGCGCCATGCTCGCTACCTCTCGCTCGTTCGTCCCCCGGGGTGGGGGCGGTTCACGTGCGGTACCCGGCCGGCCGGGCGTCACACCGCGAGATCCAACGAGCTGAGGCATCCGCCAGAACGAAGCGGAGAACGAGGAGGACCACAGCCGCACCAGCGAAGACCCCGGTGTAGCGCGGCCTACTCGGGCGCGCGCCCGAAGCGCCGTACCTCCTGCGGCCACCCGCAGCCCTCGGCGACCTTGCCTGCCCACGCCTTGGCTTCTTCGTCGTCGGGCACGGACACCACGCAGAAGCCGCCGAGCCACTCCTTCGTCTCGACGTACGGGCCGTCGGTGATCACCGTCTCGCCACTGGTCGCGTCGGCGGCATAGACAGGGGCGTCCTCCTCAAGCCCGCCTCCGAACACCCAGACGCCGGCCGCCTTCATCTCGTCGACGACGGCCATCGACGGTTCGACACGGCCACGGAACCACTCCTCGGGGTGGTCGCCGACCCACTGCTGGTTGAAGTAGATGAGGTACTCGGGCATCAGTCGGTCGAGGGGAACGGAACCCCGGTGTTGGCGTGGCAGCGGTAGCCGTAGGGGTTCTTGTGGAGGTACTGCTGGTGGTGCGCCTCGGCGTAGTGGTAGCTGCCGGCGGGGCCGATCTCGGTGGTGATCTCGCCGTAGCCGCGGCGGGCGATCTCGTCGCCGTACACCTTGGTCAGCTCGCGCGCGGTCTGCTCCTGCTCGGGGGAGTGGAAGTAGATCGCGGAGCGGTACTGGGTGCCGACGTCGTTGCCCTGGCGCATGCCCTGGGTCGGGTCGTGCACCTCGAAGAACCTCTTGACGAGGTCGGCGAAGGAGACGCGGTCGGGGTCGAAGACGATCCGGACGGCCTCCGTGTGGCCGGTGCGTCCGCTGCAGACCTCTTCGTACGTCGGGTTCGGCGTGGTGCCGCCCGCATAGCCCACCGACGTCGACCAGACCCCGGGGATCTGCCAGAAGATCTCCTCGGCGCCCCAGAAGCAGCCGAGGCCGAACTCGGCGACCTCGAGGCCGTCGGGCAACGTGCCAGACTCCGGGTCGGTCACGATCGGGGTGTCGAGGACGGCATGCTTCTCAGGAAGCGCGAAGGCAGGTGCGGAGCGCCCCGGAAGCGCCTCGGCAGGGTCGACCATCTCGGTCTTGCGGCGGGAGAGGAACATGCCTCCAGTCTCCCCGGAAGCGCAAGCCCCACACCGCGCTCGGCGAAGTCTTAACCGTCCTGCCCGTGCTCGGCGCACCAGGCGTCGCGCCGCTCCGAGTCGGGGATCTGGAACAACTGCCGGATCAGCAGCCCCTGGAGGGCGGCGTACGTCTCGATCTCACGCTGCGCGAGGGTGCGCTGGATGGGGGTGCGGGCCAGGGCGAGCAGCTCGGCGTTGCGCCACACCATCTCCCGCCAGCCGCGCATGATGACGCCGGCGAGGGTCTCCTCGATCGTGCCGGCGTTGACGTCGTCGAAGGTCGGGTCGAACCGGCGCGCCTCCTCCGCGAAGACCGGCGCGTAGAGCGAGTCGAGCCGCTGGTTGTAGCGGTCGTGGTCGGCCTTGTGGCTGGTGCCGTCCGGGGCGGTGAGCCCGACCTTGGCGATCGTGTAGGGGAAGTCGCGGTTGATGTGGGCGTTCATCGCGAGCATGAAGTTGCCGAGGCCGGACACGGCGCGGTCGTCCTCGGCCTGCAGGGCGATCCGCCACGCGGCCGGGATGCCCGCGCGCCGGCCGGTCTCCCAGCGGCGGGTGGTGTCGAAGTACAGCTCGGCGAACACGGTGTCGACCCGGTTCAGCCACTTCTCGTCCTCGAAGTAGCCGGACCGCACGGCGTCGCGGACGTTCTCGGTCACCCGGAGGTAGGCGAGGGAGAAGATCGCGCTGTGCGAGCAGGTCGCGACCAACCCGTCCAGGCGCACCTGCATCCGCTCGATCACCTCGTCGATGCAATCGTCGCCGCCCGACTTGCAGAGGTCGCCCGCATAGTCCGCGCCGGGCACCGGCAGCGGCGGCAGCAGCCCGATCAGCGAGTCGAGCGGCGGCAGCACCAGCCCACGGATCGGGTCGGGGTCGGGCTCCTCGGCCTGGGCCGGCACGAGGGGCGTGGCCACGACGACCAGCGCGAGAAGGGTCCCGAGGGCGGCGCGCGTCAAGGAGGTCACGTGGGGACCAACGAGAACACCTGCTAACGGCTACGTCGTGCGCCGTCCCACCCCCGCCTCTGAGTAGGCTCGCCGGGTGAGCCAAGAGCATCGCAACAAGAGTGGCTTCGAGACCCGCGCCATCCATGCGGGCTACGAGCCGGACCCGACGACGGGGGCGGTCATCCCGCCCATCTACGCGACCTCCACCTACAAGCAGGACGGGGTGGGCGGCCTGCGCGGCGGCTACGAGTACAGCCGCAGCGCCAACCCGACCCGGACCGCTCTCGAAGGCGCGCTGGCCGCGGTCGAGGAGGGGGAGCGCGGGTTCGCGTTCGCCTCCGGGCTCGCCGCCGAGGACACGCTGCTGCGTGCCCTCTGCCGGCCGGGCGACCATGCGGTCATCCCCGACGACGCGTACGGCGGCACCTTCCGGCTCTTCGACAAGGTCGCGGTGCCGTGGGGGCTGACCCACAGCCCCGCGCCCGTCGACGACGTCGACGCCGTGCGAGCGGCGATCCGTCCCGGCGAGACGAAGCTGGTCTGGATCGAGACCCCGACCAACCCCCTCCTGACCATCGGGGACATCGAGGCACTGGCCGGGGTCGCGCACGAGGCCGGAGCCCTGCTCGTCGTCGACAACACGTTCGCGTCGCCGTACCTCCAGCAGCCGCTCACGCTCGGCGCCGACGTCGTCGTGCACAGCACCACCAAGTACGTCGGCGGCCACTCCGACGTCGTGGGCGGCGCCCTCGTCGTGCGCGACCACGAGGTCGCCGACAAGGTCGCGTTCCACCAGAACGCCATGGGGGCGGTGCCGGGGCCGTTCGACGCGTTCCTCACCCACCGCGGGCTCAAGACGCTGGCCGTCCGGATGGACCGGCACTGCGACAACGCCGAGCGCATCGCCGACTTCCTCACCAGCCACCCGGCCGTCGGTGAGGTGATCTATCCGGGGTTCGAGACCCACCCGGGCCACGAGGTCGCGCAGCGGCAGATGAAGCGGTTCGGCGGGATGGTCTCATTCCGCTGCACCGGTGGCGAGGACGCTGCCCTGCGCGTGTGCGAGCGCACCGAGGTCTTCACCCTCGGCGAGTCGCTCGGCGGCGTCGAGTCGCTCATCGAGCACCCCGGCCGGATGACCCACGCCAGCGTCGCCGGCACCGACCTCGAGGTCCCGGCCGACCTGGTCCGGCTCAGCGTCGGGATCGAGACGGTGGACGACCTGGTCGCCGACCTCGACCAGGCACTTGGCTGAGCCGCGTCCCTCGGCCTCCGCGATGGTCGAGCCTGTCGGGACCGTCGAGCCTGCCGAGACCGTCCTCTGCGTCGACGTCGGCTCCACCTACACCAAGGCGCTCCTCGTGGACCTCGCGACGGCGGAGGTGGTCGCGACCGCGCAACGGCCGACGTTCGGCACCGGTGACGTGCTCGACGCGATCGAGGGGTGCCGGGCCGAGCTCGCCGAGATCGACGAGCGGGCGCGCGGTGCGGAGGTGCTGGCCTGCTCGAGCGCGGGCGGCGGGCTCCGAGTGGCGGTCGTCGGCCACGAGGCGCTGGTGACGGCGGAGGCGGGGCGTCGGGTGGCGCTGTCGAGCGGCGGCAAGGTGGTGGGGGTGGTCGCGACCGCGGGTCGTGTGCCTGAGACAGCGGTATCCGAGGTTCTGGGGCACACGACTCCTGCCGGGGTCGACGAGGTCGACCTGGTGCTGCTGACCGGTGGCACCGACGGCGGCAACCGCGCCGCGCTCGTGGACGCCGCCCGCGCGGTGGCGGCGTCCGGCTTCGACGGGCCGGTCGTGGTGGCCGGCAACGTCGATGCGCGGGAGGAGGTCGCGCAGATCCTCGGCGACCAGCCCCACGTGCTCGCCGACAACGCGGTGCCCCGGATCGGGGTGCTCGCGCCGGAGAGCGCACGAGCGGCCGTGCGCGCCCAGTTCCTGCACCACGTGATCGCGGGCAAGGGGCTCTCCGCCAGGGGCGAGGAGCTCGCGCGCCTGGTGCAGGGCCCGACCCCGGACATCGTCCTCGCGGGTGTCGAGCTGCTCGCGCACGGGATCGACGAGGAGCGCCCCGGCATCGGTGATGTCGCGGTGGTCGACGTCGGCGGCGCCACCACCGACGTCTACTCGGTCGTGACCCTCGACGCGGAGCGGTCCGACGACGGCCTGGCGCACGAGGTGGTTGCGCCGACCGCGGCCACCCGGACCGTCGAGGCCGACCTCGGCATGCGCGAGTCGGCGGGCCTCCCGGGGTCCTTCGTGCCGACCACCGACGAGGAGTACGCCGCCGACGAGGAGATCGCCCGCGCTGCCGCGCTCACCGCCGTACGACGCCACGCCGGTCGCTCGCGCGTCGTCCTCTCCCCGGAGGGGCGGGTGGTGGAGCGCAGCGGCGTCGACCTGCGCGAGGTCGCCCTGGTGATCGGCAGCGGCGGGGTGCTGCGGCACGGGCGACCGGGCGTCGCCCAGCGGGTCCTGGGCGCCCTGGTGGCGGCCGACGACTTGGAGGGATGGCAGCTGCCGGAGCGCGCACGGCTCGTCGTCGACGAGCAGTACGTGCTGATGGCCGTCGGACTGCTGGCGGGAAGCCACGCCGACGCCGCCTACCGGTTGGCGATGTCGCTGGGCACCGAGAGTTCTAGGGTGGGCGCGTGACTGACGAGCGGCCCGACGAGGAGCCCGTGCCGGACCGTGCTCCGGAGCTGGCAGACGACTCCGACGAGCACCGCTCCCGGCCGCGCTTCCCGCGCCGCCGACGCACCTCGGACGACGAGGAGCACGCGGACAGCGAGAGCGTCGAGAGCATCCTGCACCGCTTCGCGACGCAGTGGGCGCTGGTGCGCGAGGAGCGCCGCGGGGGACCCGCGCCGATCGAGACCGGGCCGTCCCGGTTCGACCCGGCCCAGGTCCCGTGGGGCCTCGACCTCGCCGCCGCATGGGCGTGGCGGCTGCTGATCATCGCGGGCGCGGCGTACGTCCTGCTGTGGCTGGTGAGCTTCTTCGCCGTCATCACGATCCCCATCGCCGTGGCGCTCCTGGTCAGCGCCCTCGCCTGGCCGCTCGTCCACGGGCTGACCCGGCTCAAGGTCCCCAAGCCGGTCGCCTCGCTGCTCGTGGTCCTCGGCGGCCTCGGTGCGGTCGTCGCGCTGCTGACGTTCGCCGGTCAGCAGGTGGCGACCGGCATCGGCGACCTCGCGGACTCCACCGTCCAGGGACTGCAGGAGATCCGCAACTGGCTGCGCGACGGGCCGGTCAACGCCAGCGACTCCCAGATCAACGACTGGATCAAGAGCGCCCAGGAGATGATCCAGGAGCGCTCCCAGAACGGCGAGGCCATCGGCGCCGTCACCGAGGTCGGCGCGGCCCTCGGACACGTCCTGGCCGGCATCTTCATCGCCCTGTTCGCGACGTACTTCTTCCTCGCCGACGGCGACCGGATCTGGTCGTGGCTGGTCCGGCTCGCTCCGCGCGTGGCGCGCGAGCGGGTGGACAGCTCGGGCCGGGTGGCCTGGATCTCGCTGGTCCAGTTCGTGCGGGCGACGGTGATCGTCGCCGCGGTCGACTCGATCGGCGTGATGATCGGGGCCGCCGTGCTCGACGTGCCGTTCGTCCTGGCGATCGGGGTGCTGGTGTTCCTCGGTGCCTTCGTGCCCCTCATCGGTGCCACGATCGCCGGGATCGTCGCGGTGCTCGTCGCACTCGTCGACCAGGGCCCGATCACGGCGCTCATCATGCTCGCCGTCATCGTCGGCGTGCAGCAGCTCGAGGGCCACGTCCTGCAGCCGTTCCTGCTGGGCCGGTGGGTCGCCCTCCACCCGCTCGGGGTGATCCTCGCGATCGCCGGGGGCGTGCTCGTCGCAGGCGTGGTGGGGGCGCTCGTCGCCGTACCTCTCGCGGCCGCGGCGAACGCCGTCGTGCTGCACCTGGCGGAGCTCTCACAGATGCCGGTCGAGGAGGCCGCCGAGGAGCTCGAGGACGAGGTCATCCGCCCACCCGACGAGGTGCACCATGCCTGACCGGGCGAGTGAGCAGAGGGTGACGCTCGCCGACATCGAGGCCGCCCGGTCGCTCGTCGCCGCGGTGGCGGTGCCGACGCCGATGCTGGAGTCGCGCTGGCTCTCCGCGACCGCGGGGACGACGGTCCACCTCAAGTGCGAGAACCTCCAGCGCACCGGCTCGTTCAAGGTCCGCGGCGCCGCCGTGCGGATCGCCCGGCTCTCCGACGAGGAGCGCGCCCGAGGAGTCGTCGCCGCGTCGGCGGGCAACCATGCGCAGGGTGTCGCGCTCGCGGCGCAGCAGCACGGCATCCCGGCCACGATCTTCATGCCGGACGGGGCTCCGATCCCGAAGGAGCGGGCGACCCGCGGCTACGGCGCCGACGTCCGGTTCGCCGCCGGCGTGCTCGAGGACTGCCTGGCGGCCGCGACGGCGTTCGCCGAGGAGACGGGGGCGGCGCTCATCCACCCCTTCGACCACCTCGACATCGTCGCCGGCCAGGGCACGGTCGGCCTGGAGATCCTGGAACAGGTCCCCGACGCTGCCACCGTCGTGGTCCCCACCGGCGGCGGCGGCCTGCTCGGCGGCATCGCGGTCGCGGTGAAGACGCTGCGGCCGGACGTGCGGGTGGTGGGAGTCCAGGCCGCGGGCGCGGCGGCCTTTCCGGGGTCACTCGCCGAGGGGCGTCCGGTGCGGCTGCCGAGCATGGCGACCATGGCCGACGGCATCGCGGTCGGCCGGCCGGGGGAGCTGACCTTCCGCCTGGTCCAGGAGTACGTCGACGACCTGCTCACCGTGTCCGAGGAGTCGCTGTCGCGCGCCCTCCTCGCCCTGCTCGAGCGCGAGAAGCTGGTGGTCGAGCCGGCGGGTGCGGCCGCGGCGGCCGCGCTCTGCGAGGAGCCCGACCGCTTCACCGGGCCGGTCGTCGTCCTGCTGTCGGGCGGCAACATCGACCCGCTGCTGCTCGGCAAGGTGATCCGCCACGGCATGGCGGCCGCGCGGCGCTACCTCAACCTGCAGGTCACGCTCGCCGACCTCCCCGGCGGCCTGGCCCGGATGCTCACCCAGATCGGCGAGGCCGGCGCCAACGTCATCGAGGTCGCCCACGAACGGATCTCGCCGAGCCTGCTGCTCGACGAGGTCGACGTGCACCTCCAGCTGGAGACCCGGGGCGAGCCGCACGCCGAGGCGCTCATCGCGCGCCTCCGGGAGCACGGCTACACCGTGGTCGACCGGGGGTAGCGCCCGGGAGACCCGGGAGACCCGGGAGACCCGGGAGACCCGGGCAGGCCGGCGTCAGCCCGTATAGGGCTTGGCGTCGAGGATGACGACCTCGAGTTCCTTGCCGTTGGGGGCCTCGTAGGTGACGGTCTCGCCCCTCTGGTGGCCGGTGATCGCGGCGCCGAGCGGCGACTGCGGCGAGTAGACGGTCAGGCCCTCGGGCTCGATCTCGCGGGCGCCGAGGAGGAACGTCTCGGCCTCGCTGTCGTCGTCGCCCTTGAACTTGTAGGTCACGACCATGCCGGGCTCGACCACGCCGTCGTCGGGAGGCGTCTCGCCGACCTCGGCCTTGCGCAGCATGTCCTCGAGCTGGCGGATCCGGCCCTCGATCCGACCCTGCTCGTCCTTGGCCGCGTGGTAGCCGCCGTTCTCCTTCAGGTCACCCTCGTCGCGCGCCGAACTGATCCGGGCGACGATCTCCGCGCGCTGGGGACCCTTGAGGTCCTCGAGCTCTGCCTGGAGCTTGTCGTAGGCGTCCTGGGTCAGCCAGATCGTCTGGTCGGTCTGCGTCATCGGGTACTCCTGAATATGCGGAACTGCTCGTGTGGTGCCTGGCGCGAACTGGTCCGGATCGTCTCGCCTGCGACGGCGCCCCGATCGACCGCGGGCGCCGGCTCGAGGCCGGACAGAAGCACAAGTCTAACAAGTCGGCCGCCAAGTGGTGATTCCGCAACCTGGTCGCGGGGTCGCCGTCAGCGCGGGCGGGGCTGGCCCTCGGCGGTGCAGCCGATGTTCTCGACCGCGGTGGCGCGTCGCTCGGTCGCGATCTCGACGGGGTGGTCCGCGGACCCGTCCCGGTCGGGCACGAACGTGGTCTGGCCGACGACCGCCTTGTCATGGGCGAGCGCCCGCACGGTGCACTGGGCCTCGACCGGCTCGTCGCCCCATTGCACCCGGATCACCGCAGTCGCCGTGTGGTCGTCGACGATCTCGGAGCTGATCAGCTCCGAGGACACCGGCGGGTCGGACTGGACGATCGTGATCCAGGTCCACACGGCCGCGAGCGCACCGACCACGACCACGACCAGGCCGATGAGCGCGAACCGCCGCCAGCGCGGCGGGGCGCCGTACCGCTCGGGCAGGGAATGGCTGTGGACGGTCACCGGTTCATGCTCGCATGACCGACGCTTCTACGATCGTGCGCATGTCCGGAACTCGACAGGCTCGATCGACAGAGGATCGGTCACCGTCGCCGCGCGCGGGCCTCCGCCTGATGCACGTGCACGCGCACCCCGACGACGAGTCGAGCAAGGGAGCCGCGTCGACCGCCCGCTACGTCACCGAAGGGGTCGACGTCCACGTGGCGACCTGCACGGGCGGTGAGCGCGGCTCGATCCTCAACCCCAAGATGGACCGCCCCGGGATCCTGGAGAACATCCACGAGATCCGGCGGCAGGAGATGGAGCGTGCCCGCGACATCCTCGGCGTCACCCAGGACTGGCTCGGCTTCATCGACAGCGGGTGGCCGGAGGGCGACCCGAAGCCGCCGCTGCCGGAGGGCTGCTTCGCGCTGGTGCCGCTCGAGGAGGCTGCGGCGCCGCTCATCCGGCTGGTGCGCAGCTTCCGGCCGCACGTGATGACGACGTACGACGAGAACGGCGGCTACCCGCACCCCGACCACATCAAGTGCCACGAGATCTCGGTGTTCGCGTTCGAGAAGGCCGGGGACCCGTCGTACGCCCCCGAGCTGGGGGAGGCCTGGGAGGTCCGCAAGCTCTACTACCACCACGGCTGGAGCTATGCCCGGATGGTCGCGCTGCACGAGGCGATGGTCGAGCACGGCTTGGAGTCGCCGTACGCCGAGCGCCTCGAGCAGTGGAAGCGCGACCCGGCATGGGACGAGCGGGTGACGACGCGGGTGCCGTGCGGTGAGTACTTCGGGGTCCGCGACCAGGCGTTGCTGGCGCACGCGACCCAGATCGACCCGGACGGCTTCTGGTTCGCGGTGCCGCGCGAGCTCCAGCAGGCGGTGTGGCCGACCGAGGACTACGAGCTGGTCACGAGTTACGTCCCCGTCGAGCTGCCGGAGGACGACCTGTTCGCCGGCGTCGAGGTGTCGGTGGGAGAATGACGCCATGATTGTCGATCTGGTGGGTGTCATCGGAGCCGCGCCGAAGGACGAGGACGTGGTGGCCGGCCCGATCGGGTTCGTCATCTTCATCGGGCTCTGCCTCGCTCTCGCGGTCCTCGGCTGGAGCCTCAACAAGCACCTGAAGAAGGCCGGCCGCGCCGCTGACGAGGGCGTCTACGGCGACCCGCCCGTCGCCACGAAGACCGACGAGTCCCCGAGCGACTGATGGTCGGCCTCGACCAGCTGCTCGGGTTCGGCGTGGCCGCCCTGGTGCTGATCGTCATCCCCGGGCCGAGCGTGGTCTTCGTCGTCGGCCGGGCGGTCTCCTACGGCCACCGGGTCGCGCTGGCCAGCGTGGTCGGCAACACCACGGGCCTGTTCGTCGTGATGACCCTGGTGGCGGTCGGCCTCGGCACGATCGTGGCGGAGTCGATCGCGCTCTTCACCGTCATCAAGCTCCTCGGCGCCGCCTACCTGGTCTGGCTCGGCGTGCAGGCGCTCCGCCACCGCCGCGAGATGCGGGTCGAGGCGGGTGGGGTGCGCACCCCGCTGAGCTGGCGGCGCGCGGCGCGGCAGGGCTTCGTCGTCGGGGTGAGCAACCCCAAGGGCTTCCTGATCTTCGCGGCGCTGCTTCCCCCGTTCGTCGACCCGGGCCGCAGCGCGGTGCCGACGCAGATGTTCGTGCTCGGCTCGGTCGCGGTGCTCCTGGGGCTCCTGTGCGACACGGTCTGGGCCCTGGTCGCCGGTCGGGCGCGCGAGTGGTTCGCCGGCTCACCGCGCCGCGGCAGCGCGCTCGGCGCGGTCGGCGGCTCGTCGATGATCGGGCTCGGCATCGGCATGGCGCTGACCGGTCACGAGAGCAGGTAGCCGCCCACCAGCGCGACGATCTCGTCGAGGACCTGGTCGCGCGTGATCGGTGGCTGGTCGAGGACCCACCGGACGGCGAGGTTCTCGATCGCCAGCACCGTGACCCACGTCGACACCGCCGGCGCCGGTCGGCGGCTGTGCTCGGGCCGGGCGAGGAGGTACGTCGACGCGAGCTCGCCGATCCGTCGCTCGAGAGCCGCGCGCCGCGGACCACTGCGCGCCAGGGGCAGTTCCTCGGCGACGACCCGGAGCAGCGCGCGGTCCGCCTCCAAGGCGGTGAGGAGAGCGTCGACGATGTCGCGCACGACCTCCAGCCCGGCGCCGCCGAGCCGGTCGGACATGGCAGCCGCGACCCGCTCCGCGGTCTCCTCGGTGTAGCGGTCGACGACGACGTCGAGGATCGCGGTCTTGTCCGGGAAGTACTGGTACAGCGACCCGGGGCTGATCCCGGCGGCGGCCGCGACCCGGTTGGTGGAGAAGGCGTCGTACCCGTCCTCGACGAGCACCTCGCGACCGGCGGCGACGATCCGCTCGACCATCTGACGCGACCGGGCCTGACGGGGCTGTTTGCGCATGAAAGCGAATTGTATGCGAGTGATCGCTCGCGTCACCATGGAAGCATGGTCACGATGCACGAGGAGCCCCTACCGGTCGGTGCGTTCCCGCAGCGCTACCGCGAGGCCGAGGCGCGGGGCGTCCGGCTCGGCGTGCCGTTGCGCGTGCTGGGCCGGGTCAAGGGCGTCGACGAGGAGCTGATGGAGCGGATCGGGCGCGCGTTCGGCGAGCGCGACGAGCCCGGCGCGGCGCTCGCGGACGCGATCCGGATGCGAGCGGGGCAGCCCGGACGGGTGTCGATGGACCAGCTCCGTACGGCGCTCGCGGGCGGGATCGACGCCGTACCGGATGCGCCGCCGGCGCTCGCCGCGTTCTTCGCCGAGGTCGGCGCCACGCCTGACTGGGTCGACTGGGACCTCCTCGACGAGGGCGCCCTCGTCGCCCGCCGGCTCGGCCGGAACGCCGCCGACGCCCTCACCCAGCTCGCCCTGATCGGCGGCTACCGGTTCGGTGGCCCGCCCGACCTCCTCGTCGCCACGGGCGGCCTGGTGGGCGACAGCACCCGGCGGCGGCTGGGGGAGACGCAGAAGTGGGTCGTCGAGCTGACCAAGACCGGCTCGCTCCGGCCGCCCGGTCACGAGGGAGCCGGCGGTCCCGGCGGTCCCGGCGGACCTGCCTGGCGGCTCACGGTCCACGTCCGGGCGATGCATGCGCTGGTCAACGCCTCGTTCGAGCCGCGCTGGGAGACCGAGCGCTGGGGCCTGCCGATCAACCAGTCCGACCAGGCGTCGACCTTGTTCCTCTTCGACGGCATCCTCATCCTAGGCTGCCGCGGCCTCGGCGTGCGCATCAGCGCGCAGGAGTCACGCGCGCTGATGCACCTGTGGAAGTACGTCGGCTGGCTGATGGGCGTCGACCCGGACTTCCTCGTCGACGACGAGTGGGAGCGGCACCGGATGAGCTACCACGTGCTGCTCGCGCAGTCGGACATCTCCGGCGCCGGCCCGCAGCTCGCCCGGTCGATCGTCGAGGCCCAGCGCGGGCGCCGCTACCCCCGCTGGCCCGGCCGTCTCCAGGGCGTGCGGGCCCGCTACGAGCAGGAGCGGATGTTGAGCATGCTGACGACGTTCCTCGGTCCGGCCAGCATGCGCGACCTCGGCCTGCCGTTGCGGCCGCCGTGGGCGCACGCCTACATCTTCGCGCTCAACACGGCGCGCTACCGCGTCCTCGGGCGGACGCCCTGGGGCCGCCGCCGGCTCCTGGCCTGGGGCGACCGGGTGAGCCAGGAGATCCTCGACAGTCACTTCCTCGAGGAGGATCAGACCGTCGGCGAGCTCAGGGCCTGACCCCGCGAAGTGTCACCCTTGGCCGGTCGAAGTGTCACCCTTGGCCGGTCGAAGTGTCGCGGTTGAGCGGTCGAAGTGTGACTCCTCGCGCGATCAACCCTGATACTCCGCGCGCGCAACCGCGACACTTCGCGGGCGCAACCCTGACACTTCGCGGGGCGGCGCGAGGTCGAGGAGGTGGTCGGCGACCGCGCCGGCGAGGTCGCGATCGTGCGTGACCCAGAGCAGGGCGCAGTCGCGTTCGGCCAGCTCGGTCATGAGGCAGTCGGTCGTGGTCTCCTGCGTGACCAGGTCCAGTCGCGAGGTCGCCTCGTCCGCCACCACGAGCGCCGGTCCCGGCAGCATCGCGCGGATGATCGCCAGCCGTTGGAGCTCGCCACCCGACACCTGGCTGGGGAGGCGCTCGAGCAGCACGTCCGTCAGGCCCACCGCGCCGAGGAGCGAGTGCAGGCGCTCGTGCGGGACCCGGTGGCGCGCGAGGACGTCGGCGAGGGCGACGCCCAGCGGCACCCGGCGCGGGAACGACGAGGCCGGGTCCTGGTAGAGCTTCTGGATCCGGCCACCCCGGAGAGCCGGGGCGTGGTCGACGCTGCCCCGGTCGGGACGGACCAGCCCCAGGAGGACGTTGCCCAGGGTCGTCTTGCCGACCCCGCTCGGGCCGCTCACCGCCCACCGCTCACCGGCCCGGATGGTCAGCGAGAGGTCCTCGAACAGCGGCTGGTCGCCGTACGCCTTGCTCAGCGCGGCTGCCGTCACCAGCGGCGGTCCCGCCGGCTCGGGCGCCGAGCCTCGCATCCAGGGCAGCAGCCAGCGACTCGGCTCGGCGGCGATCAGTCGGCGGGTGTACTCATGGGTCGGCGCGCCCAGTACGTCGTCGGCGGCACCGCGCTCGACGATGGCCGCGTCGCGCATCACGAGGACGTCCCCGCCGAGCCGACGGGCCAGCCGCAGGTCGTGGGTGATGGTGAGCAGCGCGCCGCCGCCGGCGCAGTGCTCCGCGAGCAGGTCGGCGAGCTGGTCGAGGGCGACCGGGTCGAGCCCCTTCGTCGGCTCGTCCACGATGAGCATGCGCGCTCCGCCCACGGTGGTCGCGGCGAACGCCACCCGCTGGGCCATGCCACCGGAGAGCTGGTGGGGGAAGGCACGTCCGGCACCGGCGAGACCGAGGCGCCCGAGCGCGGTGTCGGCGCGCGCACCCGCGGTCCGGTCCCGCCACCGGAAGCCAGGCAGGCCCTCGGCGACCTGCCTGCGCGCCCGCATCGTCGGGTCCAGCGCCGCCGCGGGCTCCTGCGGGAGGAGGGCCAGCTCGCGGCCCCACAGGCTCCGGCGACCCCGGAGGTCGCCGAGGTCGAAGCCGCGTGCGCCGAGCCGGAGGGCACCGGTGACGTCGAGGTCGGCCGCCACCGTGCCCATGACCGCGTGGGCGAGCAGTGACTTCCCGGAGCCGCTCTCGCCGATGATCGTCAGCGGGCGACCTGCGGCAACGGCGATGTCGGCGACGTCGACCAGAAGCGACCCGTGGTGCCGGACCTGGACGCGGTCGATGGTCAGGGCGTTCGCGGTCATGCGGTCTCCGTCCGGCGCAGGCCGAGGAAGCACACGGTCAGGAGGAACAGCACGGTGACCGGTGCGAGCGACAGCCAGGGCGCCACGTCGTAGTAGGGGAAGGACTCGGTCACCATCAGGCCGAGCTCGGCGCGCGGCGGGGCGAGCCCGACCTTGACGAAGCCGAGGGTCGACATCGCCAGGATCGAGGTGACCATCCCGAGCGATGCGAGCGTGGTCAGCACCGGCCGGAGGTCGGGCCAGAGATGGCGTCGTACGACGTGCCACCAGCCCAGGTCGAGGAGCCGAGCGGCCTCGACGGCGGGGGAGCCGAGCACGACGGCCGCCCGCGCTCGCACCACCCGGAAGTACTCGACCCACTGGGCGAGCGCGATGCCGACGTACAGCGCCCAGACACCGCCCTCGGCGGTCGCCGCGACGAGGAGCACGATGAGCAGCGCGGGCATCGCCACGAACACCTCCGAGACCGAGCGGAGGACGGTGTCGACCCAGCTGCCGCGCCAGGCGGCGAGGATTCCTGCCGCGGTGCCGACCAGGAGCGCGGTGGCGACGCAGAGCGAGGCGAGCACGAGCGAGAGCCGGGTGGCGTGGGCGAGCCGGGCCACCACGCTCCGCCCGTACTCGTCCCGGCCGAGCGGCTCGGTGAGGCTGGGGCCTTCGAGGTAGCGGTCGAGCATCTGCGCGGCCGGATCGGCGAGCAGGAGCGGACCCACGACGGCGAAGAGCACGAGGCCGCCGAGCAGGCACGCGCTGACGCGGCGGGTGATCGTCGACGTGGGCGGCTGCCGGGTGGGCCGTCCGGTCACCAGCATCGGGTCGATGACAGTGGTCACGAGATCATCTCCTGGCTCCGTGGGCGGGGGTCGAGCCACAGCACCGCGAGGTCGACCAGCGTGTTGACCGCCACGACGAGCAGCGCGAGCACGATCGCGGTGGCCTGCAGGACCGGGATGTCACGCCAGAACACCGCGTGCACGAGGGCATGGCCCAGGCCCTGCCACGAGAACAGGGACTCGACGACGACCACGCCCTCGACCAGCACCACGGCCTGCACGCCGAGGTACGGGACGAGCACCGCCGCGGCGTTGCGTGCCACGTGGCGGAGCAGGACCAGGCGTTCGCTCAGGCCCTTGGTGCGGGCGAACAGCACGTGCTCGGACTGCCGGGTGTCGAGGACGGCGTCCCGCGTGACCCTGGCGATGAGCCCGGAGAGACCGAGCGCGAGGGTCAGCGCCGGCAGCACGATGGTGGTCGACCCGCCGTGACCCGCCGACGGCAGCAGGTCGAGCTGCACCGAGACCACGATGATGAGGATCAGGCCCAGCAGGAACGCCGGCAGCGCGCGAACGACCGCCACCCACAGGTCGGTGAGTCGGTCGACCACGCCGCCCGGGCGCAGCGCGGCCGCCGTGCCGAGCGCACTGCCGATGACCACCGCGAGGAGCAGTGCCACGGCGGCGAGCTGCAGGGTCCCGGTGAGGAAGTACCCCACCTCGGACACGACCGGCTGGTGGGTCACCAGCGAGCGGCCGAAGTCGAGCCGGCTCAGGTCGCCGAGCCAGCCCAGGAGCTGCTGCCACATCGGCCGGTCGAGGCCGAGCTCTTCGCGCACCCCGGCCGCCGCCTCTGCGTCGACCAGGTCGTAGCCGTAGCGGCCGGCGGCGATGCGGTAGGCGACGTCGCCGGGCAGGCGCTGGACGACGACGAAGCAGAGGCCCGACACGAAGACGGCGACCCCGACTGCCTGCAGCGCACGGCCGGCCAGGACCCGCGCGATGCGCGCGGGTCCCGCCGGTGAGGTCAGGACGCCCACCGTGCCTCCGAGAAGTGCCACGACGTCTCGAGCGGGTCCATCACGAAGCCGTCGAGGCCGTCGTCGACCGCAGCGTTCATCCGGTACCACGCGACGGGCAGGAGGGGCAGCTGCTCCTGCGCGATCGTCGCCACGGTACGCCGCAGCCCAGCGGCCCGCTCCTCGGTCGGACCGTCGAGCAGCCCGTCGACGGCGGCGGTCATGTCCGGGTCGGACCAGTTCTGGACGCCCCAGTCCGATCCCTCGGGTGCGAAGGTCTCGGCGAGCGTGACGAGCGGGTCGGAGACGAGCGCGAAGTGCCGGGCGACCAGTGCGAGCTCGAGGCTGTCGTCCGCGTGGCGCACCGGGATCTCCGTCGAGTTGGTCACCTCGACGTCGATGTCGAGACCGACCTCCTTGGCGGAGGCCTGGATCGCCGTCGCCAGCGCCGGCAGCTCGGGCCGGTCGGGGTAGGTCAGCAGGTTCAGACGCAGCGGCTCGCCGTCCTTCTCCATGATCCCGTCGGACCCGGGTCGCCAGCCAGCCTCCTCCAGGAGCTCGCGGGCGGCGTCGGCGTCGTGCACCAGCGGCTCGAGGTCGGGCTGGTTCCAGGCGGTGAGCGACGGCGGGAGGAGCTGGGTCGCGGCAAGCTCCGGCTCGCGCAGCACGGCATCGGCCATGGCCTCCCGGTCGAGGGCCATGCTCAGCGCGCGCCGCACGGCCAGGTCGCCGAGCACGGGGTGCTCGTTGTTGACCTTGAGCAGGATCGTCCGCGGCTGCAGGGTCGAGACGAGCTCGACGCCGTCGGCGGCCTCGACCTGCTGGCGGCCGGCCGGCTCGAGGTGGAAGACGACGTCCGCCTCGTGGCTGGACGCCATCAGTGCGCGGGCCTCCGGCCGGCTCACGGTCTGGAAGCTGACGTTCTCGATCGCCGGTGCCTCGCCGCGCCACTCGTCGAAGCGGGTCACCTCGATCGAGGCGGGCAGCTCGACGTGGTCGATGCGGTAGGGACCGGTCCCGATCAGCTCTTCGACCCGGCCCTCGTCGTCGTACGCCGCCGGCGCGAGGATCATGGTGCTGTAGTGGGTGAGGATGGCCGGCAGGGTGAGAAACCGCTCGCTGAGGTCGAAGCGCAGGCCCGACCCGGTCGCCGAGATCTCCTCGATCGGTGCCGTCGCGAGCGGACTCGCGTCGTCCTTGCGCACCGTGTCGAGGGCGTTCACCACTGCTTCGGGGGTCACCTCGGTGCCGTCGTGGAACGTCACGCCGGGCACCAGCTCGAACGTCCACGTCCGCCCGTCCCGCGACGAGGTCCACCCGGAGGCCAGGCCCGGGGCGAGCTCGCCCTCGAGGTCTGCGGTCACCAGGGTCTCGGCGACCTCCAGGCGGGTGAAGAAGCCACTGGTCGCGGTCGGCTCCAGGCTGTGGATCTCGAACGGGCCGACGACCCGCAGGGTGTCGCCGTGGTGGTCGTCCGCCCTGCTGGCGCTGCACGCCGAGCCGAGCCCCAGGACCATCGCGACCGTCACTGCTGCGCTTGCGCGCCGGAACCTCTGCATCGTCCGCCTTCTCTCGGTTGTTGAAGGCTTGACGATAATGAGAACCGTTCTCATCCAGCAAATCGGCGGCACTGTCGGGGCGATGTGGCAGATTGCTGGCCGTGCCTGAGCGTCCCGACGTCCCGCTGCCGTGGATCGAGCGACTGCGCGCCCTGCTCGAGGTCCTCCCGGAGTGCTACGAGGAGGCGGCGTGGACCGGGGTCCGGTGGCGGGTCGGGCAGGCGACGGTGGCCCACGTGTTCGGGGGCGAGGACCAGCTGTTCCGGATCACGTTCCGCGCGGAGCCCGACGAGGTGCTGGCGTTCCAGCACCTGGGAGCGCCGTACTTCAAGGGCGGGTGGGGCGGCAACGTCGTCGGCCTGCTGCTCGACGACGACACCGACTGGGACGAGCTGGCCGAGCTGCTGACCGACTCCTACTGCCTTCAGGCGCCCCAGCGACTGGCCGAGCTCGTGCCGAGGCCCGGCATGGCAGGCTGACCGCCGTGAAGGTCGCGGACAAGGTCTGGGTGGTCACCGGCGCCGGCAACGGCATCGGGCGCGCCCTGCTGTTGGAGCTCGTCCGGCGCGGCGCCCGCGTGGCCGCCGCGGATCGCGACGCGGTGAGCCTGAAGGAGGCGCTTGATCTCGCAGACGTCGGTGATCGGGTCTCGGCGCACGTCGTCGACGTCACCGACCGCGCGGCGGTGGCTGCGCTTCCCGCGGAGGTCCTCGCGCGGCACGGTCGCGTCGACGGGCTGCTCAACAACGCCGGGATCATCCAGCCGTTCGTCACGGTCGGCGAGCTCGACGAGCTCACGATCGAGCGGGTCCTCGACGTCAACCTGCGGGGGACCATCTCGATGGTGCAGGCGTTCCTGCCCTCGCTCATGGCTCGACCCGAGGCCCACATCGCCAACGTGTCGAGCATGGGTGGCTTCTTCCCGTTCCCTGGCCAGTCGATCTACGGCGCCAGCAAGGCCGCGGTCAAGATCCTCACCGAGGGCCTGTACGCCGAGCTGCTCGACACCGGGGTCCGGGTCTCCGTGGTCTTCCCCGGCGCGGTGAAGACCTCGATCTCGACGAACTCCGGCGTCGAGGAGCCGACAGGCGCCGACGACAGCAAGGTCCCGATGACGACGCCGGAGAAGGCCGCTCGGATCATGCTCGACGGGATCGAGAAGGACCGGCTGCACATCTACGTCGGTCCGGACGCGCGCTTGATGAGCATCGCCGTGAAGATCGCCCCCCGGCCCGCGATCAAGCTCGTCCGCAGGCTCATGGCGAAGCACCTCGAGCCGTCGACTCCGTGAGGTCTCGTGACGGTCGCAGAGCGACCTCCTCGACCAACGTCGCTGCGCTCAGCTGTAGGTGTAGAACCCTCGCCCGGTCTTGCGGCCGAGCAGGCCCGCGCTGACCATCCGCAGGAGCAGTGGCGGGGGAGCGTAGAGGGGCTCCTTGAACTCGTCGTACAGCGACTCGGCGACGGCCTTCGTCGTGTCGAGGCCGATCAGGTCGGCGAGTGCCAGCGGCCCCTGCGGGTGGGCGGCGCCGAGCACCAGGCCGTGGTCGATGTCCTCGGCGGTCGCGAAGCCGGACTCCATCATCCGGATCGCCGAGAGGATGAAGGGGATCAGCAGGGCGTTGACGACGAACCCGGCGCGGTCCTGGCAGAGGATCGCCTGCTTGCCGAGCTGCTGCTCGACGAACGCGCGCGACCGGGTGGTGGTCTCCTCCGAGGTCATCAGGCTCGGCACGAGCTCGACGAGCTTGAGCACCGGGACCGGGTTGAAGAAGTGGATGCCGAGCACCTGCTGCGGCCGCTGGGTGACGACGGCGAGCTTCATGATCGGGATGGACGAGGTGTTGGAGGCGAGGATCGCGTCCGGCTGGGCGATCTTGTCGAGCTTCGAGTAGAGGTCGACCTTGGCGTCCTCGTTCTCGACGATCGCCTCGACGATGAGCTCACGGTCGGAGAGCTCGTCGAGGTCGGTGCCGACCCGGACCTTCTCCAGCACGTCGTCGGGGTGCAGGATCTTGCCGCGCTCGGCCGCGCGTCGTACCGACTTCTCGATGCGCGCCCGGGCCGCGTCCGCAGCGGGCGCGTTGGACTCGACCACGAGCACGTCGCAGCCGGCACGGGCGCACACCTCCGCGATCCCCGATCCCATCAGGCCGCCGCCCACGACGCCGATCCGCTCCATCATCTGCACTCCTCAGTTCGCGTGTCTGCCCCGTCCGGTCACGCTATTGGCTACTGACGGGTCAACAAACTCGTCGTCCAGCGGTCAGCGGTGCAGCCCTTGGAACAGCACGCCGGCGACGGCTGCGGCGAGCGTCTCGGAGGAGATGGGCCCGTCCGGGTGGTACCAGTCGACGAGCGAGTTGACCATGCCGAAGACGAGGCGGCTGATGACCTCCGGGTCGACGTCGTCACGAAGGTCGCCCTCGTCGACGGCCCGCTTCACCACGGTCGCCAGCTGCTCGTCGATGTGGCGCCGACGGTCGAGCGCCGCCTGCTCCAGCGGGCTGTTGCCGCGCACCCGCAGCAGCAGGGTCACGGCCGGGAGGTGCGCGACGAGGATGTGGACGGCCGCCTCGACGGTCGCCCTCAGCCGGTCGTACGCCGGCTCGTCGCGGGTCGCGTCGGCCGCCGCGGCCACCGCGGCGTCCAGGCCGTCCAGCGCCTCGTCGAGCGCGGCGGCGAGGATCGCCTCCTTGCTCTCGAAGTGGTGGTAGATGGCCGACTTCGTGATCCCCAGGTCGACGGCGAGGTCGTTGATCGAGGTGGCGTCGTAGCCCTGCCGGTTGAACAGGTCGATCGCCCGCCGCAGGACCGTGTCCTGGTCGTAGCCGGGCCGGCCACGCGGGCGTCGTACGGCCGGAACGGGCGGCACGGCCGGCGCCGCCGGAACAGCGGTCGCGGCGTCGACGTCAGGCATGCGCCCGATCGTCCCAGGTCTTCGCGACCAGGGTGAGCACGTCGTACGTCGCCACCGGTGTGTCGTCCTGGTTGGTGACGACCGCATCCCACCGGACCTCGCCGTAGTCGGCCGAGGCCCGGGGAGTGACCTGCTTGACGGTGAGCGTCACCCGGATCGTGTCGTCGGCCTTGACCGGGGTGAGGAACCGGAGGTTGTCGACGCCGAAGTTCGCGAGCACGGGGCCCGGGTCGGGGTCGACGAAGAGGCCGGCGGCGAGCGAGACGACGAGGTAGCCGTGGGCGACGATGCCGCCGAAGAGCGGGTTGGCGGCGGCGGCCTCGGGATCGGTGTGGGCGTAGAACGTGTCACCCGTGAGCTCGGCGAACTGGTCGATGTCGGCGAGGGTCACGGTGCGGGGCTCGGACTCGATGCTGTCGCCGATGCGCAGGTCCGCCAGGCTCTTGCGGAACGGGTGCACCTCGCCGACCGACCGCCGGGAGCCCGTGGTCCAGCGCCCGGTGATCGCGGTGAGCATGTCGGGGGAGGCCTGGTCGGCCGTGCGCTGCAGGTGGTGCAGGACGCCGCGGATGCCACCGAGCTCCTCTCCGCCGCCGGCGCGACCCGGACCACCGTGCACCAGCACGGGGAGCGGGCTGCCGTGGCCGCCCGCCATCGCCGCCTCCTGGGCGTCGTCGCGGTCGAGGACCAGGATCCGGCCGTGCCACGGCGCGAGCCCGAGGGTGACGGCCCTCGCGACCTCGGGGTCGTGCGTGACGACGGAGGCGACCAGGCTGCCCCTGCCTCGCGCGGCGAGCTCGATCGCCTCGTCCGTGGAGCCGTACGTCAGCACCGTGCTCACCGGGCCGAAGGGCTCCACGTCGTGGGGCTCGGACGCGCCCGGGTGGGCCCGGAGGAGCACGGGGGAGAGGAAGGCGCCCCGCTCGGCATCGGCGCCCACGACCTCGACCCGCCCGGGATCGCCGTACACGATGTCGGCGCTGGAGCGGAGGGCGTCGATCGCCTTCCGCACCTCCTCGCGCTGGCCGAGGCTCGCGAGCGCGCCCATCCGCACCGACTCGTCGGCGGGGTTGCCGACGGTGATCTTGGCGAGCCGGGCACTGATCGCCTCGACCACGACGTCGGCCATCGGCTCGGGGACGATCGCCCGCCGGATCGCCGTGCACTTCTGGCCCGCCTTGACGGTCATCTCGGTGACGACGCCCTTGACGAAGAGGTCGAGCTCCGGGTCGTCGGCCTTGACGTCGGCGCCGAGGATCGAGCAGTTGAGGGAGTCGGCCTCGACGCCGAGGCGGACGCCACCGTGGAGGACGGAGGGGTGGTTGCGCAGGATGCCGGCGGTGTGGGCGGAGCCGGTGAAGGCGACGGAGTCCTGCTCGCCGAGCTCGTCGAGGAGCGTGCCGGCGCTGCCGCAGACGAGCTGGAGGCTGCCCTCGGGCAGGATGCCGGACTCGATGATGTGGCGGACGACGGCCTCGGTGAGGTACGCCGTCTGGCTGGCCGGCTTCACGATGCTGGGCAGGCCGGCGAGGAACGCCGGCGCGAGCTTCTCGAGCATCCCCCAGACCGGGAAGTTGAAGGCGTTGATCTGTACGGCGACGCCCGGGCGCGACGTGTAGACGTGCTGGCCGGCGAACGTCCCGCCGCGGCCCAGGGCCTCCGTCGCCCCGTCGAGCACGATCGTGTCGTTGGGCAGCTCGCGGGTGCCCTTGCTGGCGTAGGAGAACAGAGTGCCGATGCCGCCGTCGATGTCGATCATCGAGTCCCGCTGCGTCGCACCGGTGTGCAGGGACAGGGCGTAGAGCTCGTCCTTGACCTGCCCGAGGTGCTTCGCGAGGGCCTTCAGCAGCCCGGCCCGCTCGTGGAACGTGAGCCGTCGTACGACGGGGCCGCCGACCGTGCGGCCGTGCGTCACGAGTGCGGCGTGGTCGAGCCCCCTGGTGGAGACCCGCGCGACCTCCTCCCAGGTGGCCGCGTCGAGGACCGGGTCGCCCTCGTCCTCCGCGCGGAACCAGTGGCCGGCGACGTAGCTCTCGAGCAGTGCGCTCACGGTGCGCAACCTTTCAGGTCGGTTCGGGGGCGGGCCGTTGCGCGACCCGGGAGACCTGTGTCACAGTAATACAGAACGATCGGTCAGTAAATAGATCCCTGCGCCCCGGAGGTACCGATGTCATCGGCCGTCGCCGAGCCCGAGCTCGCCGCCCAGTTCGACGCGACCGTCCGCCGCAAGGACCGCATCGAGCCGCGGGACTGGATGCCCGAGGCCTATCGCAAGACCGTCGTCCGCCAGGTCGCCCAGCACGCGCACTCGGAGATCATCGGCATGCAGCCGGAGGGCGCGTGGATCGGCCGGGCGCCGTCCTTGCGGCGCAAGGCGATCCTGTTGGCCAAGGTGCAGGACGAGGCGGGGCACGGCCTCTACCTCTACTCGGCGACCGAGACGCTCGGCGTCTCCCGCGACGAGCTGACCGAGATGCTGATCTCGGGGAGGCAGAAGTACTCCTCGATCTTCAACTACCCGGCGTTGTCGTACGCCGACGTCGGCACGATCGGCTGGCTCGTCGACGGCGCCGCGATCTGCAACCAGGTGCCGTTGTGCCGTACGTCGTTCGGCCCCTACGGCCGCGCGATGATCCGGATCTGCAAGGAGGAGTCGTTCCACCAGCGGCAGGGGTTCGAGCTGCTGATGACGATGATGCGCGGCACCGACGAGCAGCGGGCGATGGTGCAGGAGTCCGTCGACCGGTTCTGGTGGCCGGCGCTGATGATGTTCGGCCCGCCGGACGACGCCTCGCCCAACACCGAGCAGTCGATGGCGTGGGGCATCAAGACCCACACCAACGACGAGCTGCGGCAGCGGTTCGTCGACATGACCGTGCCCCAGGCCGACGCGCTGGGCGTCACCCTCCCCGACCCCGACCTGGTGTGGAACGAGGACCGCGGCGCGCACGACTTCGGGCAGCCGGACTGGGACGAGTTCTGGGCGGTGGTCAAGGGCAACGGCCCCTGCAACGCGCAGCGCATCGCCCACCGGAAGCAGGCGTGGGACGACGGGGCATGGGTCCGCGAGGCTGCGCTGGCCTTCGCGTCCGGCGACGAGGAAGGGTCGGAGTCATGAGTGAGCAGGTGCGGGGCGAGTGGCCCCTCTACGAGGTGTTCATCCGCGGCAAGCGGGGCCTCAACCACGTCCACGTCGGATCTCTGCACGCGCCCGACGACGCGATGGCGGTACGGCACGCTCGAGACGTCTACACCCGCCGCAACGAGGGTGTCTCGATCTGGGTGGTGCGCTCGGACGCGATCACCGCGTCGAGCCCGGACGAGAAGGACCCGCTGTTCGCGCCGAGCGGCGACAAGGTCTACCGGCACCCCACGTTCTACGAGATCCCCGACAACGTCCCCCACATGTGATGGCTCTCGATGACTGACCACGACAACGCCTACGCCGGGCTGCTCGTCAACGACGCGCACTGGGCGTTCGGCACCGACTTCGAGGACCCGCTCGCGGGCGTCGACACGACGGTCCCCGAGGGCATCGACGCCCACGAGCTGGCGACGTACTGCCTTCAGCTCGGTGACGACGCGTTGATCCTGTCCCAGCGGCTCTCGGAGTGGTGCAGCCGCGCACCGGACCTGGAGGAGGACATCGCGCTGGCCAACATCGCGCTCGACCTGCTGGGCCAGGCCCGGTTGCTCCTGGCCCGGGCGGCGGCGGCCGACCCCTCGCTGGTGCCGGCCCTGCCGGAGGGGTCGCCGGTGCCGCCGGAGGACGCGCTCGCGTTCTTCCGCGGGGACCGCGAGTTCCGCAACGTCTGCCTGGTCGAGCTCCCCAACGGCGACTTCGCGGAGACCGTCACCCGGATCCTGGTGTTCGCGACCTACCGGCTCGCGCTGTTCCAGCGGCTCGCCTCGCACCCCGACGCCGTGCTGCGTGCGGTGGCGGCCAAGGGCGTCAAGGAGCTGACCTACCACCGTGACTTCGCGGGCCGGTGGTTCCTCACGCTGGCGCGCGGCACCGAGGAGTCCCGGCGCCGCCTGGAGGCCGGGCTGGCGCGGGTCTGGGCTTTCCGCCACGAGCTCGGGGACGACGCGGAGGCCGAGGCGGTGCTCGAGCAGGTCCTGGCCCAGAGCGGCGTCGCCGCGCCCGCCGTACGGCCGATCTCCACCGGGGGCCGGCACACCGAGCACCTGAGCCTGCTGCTGGCCGAGATGCAGGTCGTCGCCCGGCAGCATCCGATGGGGGTCTGGTGATGGTCGTGACTGGGTCTCGAGACGGTCGCCAGAGCGACCTCCTCGACCAACGGGCGGTCGAGCGGGCCCGGGCCGTGGCCGCCACGGTCACCGACCCCGAGCTGCCGATGCTCACCTTGCACGACCTCGGGGTGCTGCGCGAGGTGGCTCTGGATGACGACGGCGCCGTGGTCGTGGCGATCACGCCGACCTACTCGGGCTGCCCGGCGATGGCGACGATGCGCGACGACCTGCTCCACCGGCTGCGGGAGGCGGGGTTCGAGGACGCCCGGGTGCGAGTCGCCCTGGAGCCGGCGTGGACCACGGACTGGATCACCCCGGCCGGCCGGGCTGCGCTGGCCGACGCCGGCATCTCCCCCCCGGGGCCCGCCCCGCGCCGGGAGGGGCCGATCGTCCTGAGCCTGGCCCCGACCCGTCGTACCGATGTCCGCTGCCCGCGCTGCGGGACGGCCGACGTCGCGCTGACCTCGGAGTTCGGCTCGACGGCCTGCAAGGCGATGTATCGCTGCCGGGCCTGCCTCGAGCCCTTCGACCACCTCAAGGAGATCTGACGGTGACCGCGACCCTCGCCCGTGACCCGGCGTCACGGACGACCTTCCACGCACTCACCGTCGCCGACGTCAGGCGGCTGACCGACGACGCCGTCGCGGTGACCTTCGACGTCCCCCTCGAGCTGAGGGAGCTCTTCGCATTCGAGGCAGGGCAGTCGCTGACCCTGCGCCGGACCATCGACGGCGTCGAGCACCGGCGTACCTACTCGATCTGCTCGCCGGTCGGCAGCGCGCCGCGGATCGGCGTCCGCGAGATCCCGGGCGGGCTCTTCTCGTCGTGGCTGGTGCACCAGGTGCGGCCGGGTGACCGGATCGAGGTGCAGGCGCCGAGCGGCAGCTTCCGCGCCGATCCGTCGACGGGGGGCCGCCACCTCTGCATCGCGGCCGGGTCGGGCATCACCCCGATGCTGTCGATCGCCGCCTCGGTGCTGACGAACCCGGCCGCTAAGGTGACCCTGCTCTACGGCAACCGCACCACGACGTCGGTCATGTTCGCCGAGGAACTGAGCGACCTCAAGGATGCCCACCACCAGCAGCTCGACCTCGTCCATGTGCTGTCCCGGGAACCGCGGGACGTCGAGCTGTTCTCCGGCCGGCTCGACGGCGAACGGCTGCGTCAGCTGCTCACCGTGCTGGTCCCGCTCGCGGACGTGGACCACGTCTGGATCTGTGGCCCGCTCGCGATGCTGACCGACGCCCGCGCCGTGCTCGCCGAACTCGGCGTACCCGATGCGAACGTCCACTTCGAGCTCTTCTACGTCGACGAGCCGCCACCCCAGCTCCGCCACGCGGACCGGGTCGTCGACGGGGTGACCAGCGACGTCACCGTCGTGATCGACGGACGTACGACGACGACGCCCATGCCGCGCGACACCACGATCCTCGACGCCGCCCAGGCGATCCGCAGCGACCTGCCGTTCGCCTGCAAGGGCGGGGTGTGCGGCACCTGTCGCGCGAAGGTCTGTGCCGGCGAGGTCGACATGGTCCGCAACTACGCGCTCGAGCCCGACGAGGTCGCCGACAGCTTCGTCCTCACCTGCCAGTCGTTCCCGGTGAGCCCCGAGGTCACCGTCGACTACGACGCCTGACGCCCCACCCCGAAGGAGCCCTCATGACCGATCTGACCGACCAGCCCGTGCTCGTGGAGCGCGCCGACGCCGTCGCGACCGTGACCCTCAACCGGCCCGACCGCCACAACGCGCTGACCCGCGAGCTCAAGGAGGCGCTGGTGGAGGCGCTGCAGGACGTCGCCGCGGACGACGACGTGCGGGCGGTGGTGCTCACGGGCGCCGGCTCCTCCTTCTGCGTCGGTCAGGACCTGGGCGAGCACGCCGCTGCGTTGGAGGCGGACGCGTCGACCGCTTTCGACACCGTGCCGGAGCACTACTCGCCGATCGTCACCGCCCTCGCGACCATGCCGAAGCCGGTCGTCGCCGCCGTCAACGGAACGTGCGTCGGCGCCGGCCTCGGCTTCGCCCTGGCCTGCGACCTGCGGTTCTTCGCGGACGGCGCCACCCTCGGCACCGCGTTCTCCGCGATCGGCCTCACCTGCGACTCCGGGCTCGCGTCGACCCTGCCGCGCGCGGTCGGCGAAGCGCGTGCCCGGCAGCTGGTGCTGCTCGGCCGCAACTTCACCCCCGACGAAGCGGTGGGGTGGGGGATCGCCGGCGAGGTCGTGCCCGCCGAAGAGGTCCTCGCAGCAGCCACCAAGACCGCCTCCCGCCTCGCCGCCGGCCCGACCCTTGCCTACGCCGAGTCCAAACGGCTGCTGGCCGTGGGGCTCGACCGCACCCTGGCCGACACCCTCGGCGAGGAGGCGGTTGCCCAGGCCCGCTGCGGACTGACCCAGGACCACCGTGGCGCCGTCACGGCATTCCTCAACCGTGAGAAGCCGACGTTCTCGGGGCAGTAGGGCACAACGCCGCGTCGTACAGCTGCGGGCGTCGCTGGCCCCGTCACGCCGGCACGGCCGTTGGTGGCAGATACGCCTCTACCGGCCGGATCCAGGCGCTTTTGGCACCTTCCGCGGGCGGACGTCGTGCGGTTTGGGACCAAACCGCACGACCTGCCCCCAGCGCAACTAGGCGCCGGACTCCTGGAGCGCGGGGCCCAGCCACCGGCGTACGAGCGCCCGCAGCTCGTCCTCGGACCGCGGAGGATCCGCCGGGTACTGCAGGAACGACACGAACAACCGCATCAGGATCTCGGCCAGGCCGTCGAGCTCGTGGTCCTCGACCCCGATCTCGGACCAGTCGACGGGGATCCGGCGCAGGATGCCGGCGCCGAGCGCGACGGCCATCGACGAGGTCGAGTCGCGACTGAAGACCTCGGTCTCGCCTGCCTGGAACAGCGCGCCGATGTGCCGCTCCTGAGGGATGGCCTGGACGGCGAAGACCACGGACTCGATCGCGGCCTCGGCCGGCGTCGTGCAGGCGGAGAGGTGCCGTTCCATCCGGTCGACGAAGTCGTCGAGCCCGGCTCGGGCGACGGCGGCGAAGAGCTCGGCGAGGTTGGCGAAGTAGCGGTAGACGGTCTGCCGGGTGACCCCGAGCTCGCCCGCCACGTCCGACAGCGTCGTCTTCGCGGGCCCGAACTTCTCCAGGCAGGTGGCCGCCGCGGCGACGATGCGCTCACGCGCCTCGGCCTCGGTGCGCGGCGGGTTGCCCTGCCAGCCGTGATGGCCCATCCGCTCAACTCACCCCCACCGCGGTCGGACGCCGCGCACGGTGGACCGTGTGCAGCGCGGCGAGGACCGCCAAGGCGCCGGCGAAGCAGGCGATGGTGTACCAGTCGCTGCCGACCGGAGTGCCCTCGCTCGTGACCCCGCCCTCCGCGTCCAGGAAGGCAGGAAGGGCGGCGAGCCAGAGCCCCGCCATCACGACCAGGTAGACGACGGGATAGATCCGTGCGAACGACGTCATCGGCTCCGGCTCCTCGACGTGGCGGCGCCGGACGTGGCTGAGCAGGATCCCGAGGCCGGCCAGCCAGACCAGCCCGAGCTCGATCCCGATGACCCAGGCCTGGGCCGTGATGTTGGGGGTCTCGCCGCCGAAGATGCCGGAGGGGATGCCGAACAGTGCCATCGACGGCGGGGTGAGTACGCCGGCGACGGCGATCCGCCAGGTGAGCGACCAGCCACGCCGCGGCCCGCCGTCGGGGGCCTTCGACCCGGCCAGCTTGATCGCGAGGAACGTCATCACGCCGAAGGAGACCGAGGCGAAGAGCAGCATGCTGTTCATCGGCACCGAGGCCAGGGCGGGATGGTTCACGTCGGTGTTGGCGTCGTTCCACCCCCACCACTTCAGCTGCGGGCCGAGCTGGTCGAAGATCTCGTAGAACACCTGGCACACGAAGGCCACGAGGATCGAGCCCACCAGCGCGCCGCGGTGCTTGAACACACCCATCACCCGGACCACCTCGTAGACGAGCTGGCTCAGCGCGGGGTAGATCGCGATGATGTAGAGCGGCAGCCGGTCCCACATGAACTGCACCGTGAAGACGTTGTGGGCGAAGATGAAGCCGTACTGCTCGTCCAGGCCGAACCACTCCGGGAAGTAGAGCGGTGGCTCGGTGACGAACAGGTAGATCAGCGACGCGCACCAGATCGCGAGGTTGACGGGGTCGCCCGCGCGCAGCCGTCGTACGGCGTGGACCAGGGCCCATGCCGCGCCGGCGATGATGAGCAGCTCGAGCACCGGCATGGTCAGGTTGGCAAGGTCGAACGGGTTGCGCACCGACATGACCGGGCTGACGTCGTGGCAGTCGAACCCGAGGTTGCGGGTGACTTGCTCCGCCGCCTCCTCGCAGGTGGTGCTCATCGGGCGCCTGCCATCTCCGTCGGTCGGTCGGCGACGCCGGGGGTCCAGTCGGTGCCCGGCGGGTCCTCGTGGGCGTCGAACCCGAACGGCACCTTGCGCACGCCGAGGGCGGACCTCACCTGGTGGCGCAGCAGCCCGGCCAGGACCCGAGGACTCCTCATCATGTCGCCGAGCGACTCGTCGAGGTTGAAGACGCGCGCGAAGTGCTCGTCGATGACCGCGTCCTCGCGCGCCGCGCCAGTGATCAGGTTGAACGCCGGCCACGTCATCGAGGCGAGGATCCTGCGCTGCCACGCAGGCAGGGTCTCCGTGCCGGTGGCGCACTCGTAGCCGCGGTCGCGTGCCATGGCCATGCCCCACGGCACCTTGAGGCCCTTGCGCTGCTCGGCCAGGAACCTGCGGAAGAACCGCTGGTCGAGCGGCTGGCCGGAGTCGGCCGCCGCTTGGAGGTGTGCCCGCAGGGTCAGCGCCGAGCCCGCGGCGGAGCTGATGCCCTGGGCGTAGAACGGGTTGAACGCGCAGATCGCGTCCCCGATGAAGACGATGCCGGACGGGACCTCGGGCAGCTTGTCGTAGCGCCGCCACTTGTTGCCGGTCGAACGGGTCAGGTGCACGTCGGAGACGGGCTCGCACGCGGCCATGGCGGCGGCGAACAGCGGTGCCCGGACCCGTTCGGCGGAGGCCACGAAATCCTCGGTCGTGCGCGGCATGTCGATGCCCCACGAGCCCATGCAGGCGATCGTCCGCCCGCCCTCGATCGGGAAGAAGTTGACCAGGAACTCGTGCTCGGGCGGATGGTCGCCCTTGTCCTGCGTCGGCATGATCACCAGGTGCTGCCACCACCAGGATGCCGGGCGGTCCTCGGGAGCCGGGAGGTCGTACCACCGTGAGGTGTAGGTGACCTTGGCGTCGAGCGTCTGCACGGGCGTCTCGGGCCAACCGGCCGCCACCAGCCAGTCTGACACGGACGAGCCCCTGCCCATCGCGTCGACGAGGAGGTCGGCGTCGACCCGCTCCTCGCCGCCCGCCGCTGTCGAGAACGTGACGCCGGTGACCCGGCCCTGCGTGGTGCCGCCGTCGGTCGTCTCGATCCCGCGGACCGACACGCCCTCGCGGATGACGACGTTGGGCACCTCACGCACCTTGTCGCGGAGCACCCGCTCGATCAGGATTCGCGAGCTGTAGACCATCGTCATCGACGACTGCTTGCGCGATGCCCACCCGGTGCGCTCGAGGTAGGCGGCGTCCATCGAGGGCATCAGGTGGAGTCCGCCGGCGGCGATCAGCTCGTCCTCGAAGCCGGGGAACAGGTCGCTGATCGCGCGGCGTCCGGAGTTGAGCAGGAAGTGCGGGTGCTTGCTCTGCGGTACGCCGCGCCGGTGCTCGGCATCGGCGGGCAGCTCGTCCCGCTCGAGGACCAGCACCTCGTCGAAGTGAGGAGCGAGGGCACCGGCAGCGCAGAGGCCCGCCATGCTCCCGCCGAGTACGACGGCTGTCCTGCCGAGGCTCATCTGATCTCCATTCATTCATACAAACTATGGATGAATGTATGAATGAACGTCGCCGTTGTCAACGGGTGGCGGCCCGACGCCGCGGTGGGTCGCGACGGCCTGATCGGCTGAGCTGAGTAGTGAGGTTCTAGTCGTCAACGAGGGACTCGAGCTCTGCGATCCTGTGCTTCAGCTCGGAGACGGTGCTTTCGACGAGGTCGGCGGGATACATACGTGGAATGTGTTGGCGGCAGTTCCAGTCGTACGCCTCGACCGTGATCACCAGGGCACGTTCGACACGCGCCGGGTAGTCCTCAGTAGTCAGCCGCGCGATCAGTCCCGGGTCCTCGTCGGGCTCAACGGCACGGGCACGACCGAAGATCTTCATGCGTGCCTGGTGCACGTGGTCGAGCAGGAACAGCGCGACCCGCTCGTCGTGGTCGAGGTTGCCCCGAGTGACGTACTGCTTGTTCCCTCGGAAGTCGGGTAGCCCGATGGTGTGCTGGTCGAGCACGCGAAGGAATCCGGGCGGGCCGCCGCGGTGCTGGACATAAGGCCAGCCGGTCTCGCCGACCGTAGCGATCATGATGCTGTCGCGGCTCTCGATGAAGGCCGCCTCGTCCTCGCCGAGCAGGTCGGCAGATCGAGGCGCCCCTTCGGCCATCCGACCGTAGGCTGCTGCACTCCCTTGACGGCTCTGGTGGGCGCGGACCGTCGGGGTGAACGCGATCTGCGCGTAGTGACCGGTCATCAATGTGTCCTTGTGTTTCGTCCAGATGGAGTGGCGCGGGCCGTGGGGAGGCGCAACTCACCCACAGCCCGCGCCTGCTAGGTGACTCAGGCGTGCCGGACGACCGGGAAGTCGATCTCGGTCTGGGCGAACCGGTTCACGAAGTTCGTGAAGAAGTTGAGCGCGACGTTCGTGACGACCTCGACGATCTCCTCGTCCGTCAGGCCGGCCGCCCGAGCAGCGGAGAGCGAAGCGTCGTCAACCGCGCCGCGCGTCTGCACAACCTCGCCGGCGAGCGCCAGTGCTGCCGCGGCCTTCGGGTCGTCCGACTTTCCGTCACGCGCCTGGCTCACCTCGGCCTGGGTGATACCGGCAACGTTCAGCGCCAGATAGCTGTGCACCGACAGGCAGTAGTCGCAGCCGTTCTCCTGTGCCACCTGCAGCGCGATGCGCTCGCGGACCGCTGCCGGGAGGACGCCAGAACCAGCCGCGCCGTTGAAGTGGACCCAGGCAGCGAGGGCCGCCGGGCTGTTGGCCAGCACCTTGGTCATGTTGGGCGTCACGCCCAGCGCAGCCTGGACGCCACCGAGCAGCTCGGCAGCCTTCGGCTGTGCGGCGCTCGCGTCGATCAGGGGGAGTCGCGTCATCGTGATTCCTTCCGGCCGGAGGGTCTCCGGTGCGTGTCGTATCGAAACCGCCGAAGCATCGGCCGGCGGGCTGGCGTGGACAACCAGCGATGCCTAACGATAGACAGTAGTTATTCCATTAGTCAAGGCGGATCGACCCACTCGCGAGATCGGTTCCTTCGTTGTCGTCGGGCCGCTCTGGCGTCATCGGAGCGGAAGCTCTGGAGCTGTGCCGTCAGCTGGCACGGCCAAGCGGCGATCGGCGTGTGTGATGGCGACGTCGTTGATGCTGGCTTCGCGGCGCTGCATGAGACCGTCCGGGGAGAACTGCCACAGCTCGTTGCCATAGCTGCGCCACCACCGGCCGTCGGCGTCGTGCCACTCGTACTGGAACCGGACAGCGATGCGGTCGTCGGTGAACGCCCAGAGATCCTTCTGCAGGACGTAGTCGAGCTCGCGTTGCCACTTGCGCGTCAGGAACTCCACCACCTCCGCCCGGCCGTTGATGAACTCGTTGCGGTTCCGCCAGATCGTGTCGGGTGTGTAGGCGAGGGAGACCCGCTCGGGATCGCGGGTGTTCCAGGCGGCCTCGGCCGCCTTGACCTTCTGGTGCGCGGTCTGGGCGCTGAACGGCGGGAGCGGTGGTCTGGTCATGAGAACTCCTTCAACAGTTGCCTGCGGTAGTGGGGCGGGCATTCGCGATGCCGCCGGTCACGTCGCCGACGAGCTGCGCTCGCACCGGCGACGGCGCGGGTCTGGATGCACTTGGTGCGACGCGCATCGTAACTAATGAGATATGGTATGTCTGGCATTAGGTCAAACGGGTTGGGCAGCGCGGCTCCAGCGGCGGGCGGCGCCCACGGACGAGCAAGCTCGCGGCCTCAGGGCCGATAGGATGCACCAGTCCGGAGAACGGCGCTTCGGAGGAAGCAGAGCGAGGTGAAGTCCAGTTGGCCGGCCTGGAAGTCCCGAGCCTGTACCCCGATCAACCGGCGGCGGTTCGGCTGATCAACACGATCTGGGCCGATCGCGGTGATCGCCATGACTGCTTGGCGACCATTCAGGTGGCCCGATCGTGGATGCGATCTGCGGAGATCGGCGGTGGAAGCCGACTGGATGCTGATCAGCTCGGCCGGCTGCGCGATCTGCGTAACGGCCTGCGCCGGGTCGCGGCGCACGTCACCGCCGACGATCGCGAGCACGCGACGCAGTCCGACCTGACACTCGGGGACGCGATGGATGCGATCAACGCTCCTCTCGCATCCTCACGCCCGCTCCTCGAGGAGTCCGTGGATGACAGCGTTCAGGTCACCTGGCGGCACGACGCTGAGGGAATCGACACCGTCATCGCCGAGCTCGCGTTCGAGGGTGCGCAACTGCTGAGCGACCCTCACCACGAGCTGTTGCCCTGCCACGGCCCCGGCTGCGTGCTGTACTACATCCGGAACAAGACCAGGCGTGCGTGGTGCGGGCCGGTCTGTGGCAACCGTGCGCGAGTGGCTCGCCACTACCGACAGAGCCGGGATGCACGCTCATCCTGAGCGTGAGTTCTCGGCGATGATGGTCCTTCCCTCATGGTGAGCGTGAGCCGGGAGACCGCCGTACAGACTCACCAGCGCCTCCGAGCCGTGATCGCGCAGGCCGACTTCATGGTGCACCCGGGTGTCTGGGTGTTCGAGGAATCACCTATCGATCAGCCCCCGGACGTCACGGCGGAGACCCTCGCGGTCGTTCGGGACGAGGAGAGCTGGAGCCGACTGGTTCCGCTCGCCCGCCCACGTGATGGGGTCGAGAAGTTCGGGATCTTCTCCTTCCACTTCCCCGAGCACTCGGACAACAGCGGGTTCGTCGGCTGGCTGGCCTCCCGTCTCAAGGCCGACTTGGGCACCGGCGTCTTCGTCGTGTGCGGCAGCAACTCCGCCCGTGGCGGCATCTACGACTAGTGGGGTTGCCCCATCGAGCTTCTGGACCAGGCTGTCGCCGCCGTCACCGCGCTTCGCTCTCTCGGGGCGAGGGTGAACCCAACTAATGGAACAGATGATGTAAAACATTAGCGCGTGTGCTACACATGCCCCATGGGCGAACCCTTTGAGGCGCGAGTGTCGCGGGCCGCGATCCAAGTCGACGGCGAGGCGGCCAGCTACCTCACCGTGGCCCAGGACGGCCCGGTCGTGTTGTTGCTCCATGGCACGTACTGGAGTCGTGTCTGGCTCCCGGTGCTCGACCGGATCGCAGATGCGGGCTTCCGGCCGATCGCTGTTGACCTTCCCGGGATGGGGCGCTCGGGAGGGGAGCTGAATCTCGAGACGGCCACCGTGCCGGCCCTGGTGGACTGGGTGGTTCGATTCACTTCAGCGCTGAACATCTCCGGGCCGGTCGCTGTCGCGGGCCATGACATCGGTGGTGCGATCGCCCAGCACCTTCTCTTCGACAACCGTCTGGAGGTGACTCGACTGGCCCTGGTCGACTCGGTCACCTACGACTCCTGGCCGGTGCCGGGCGTCGCCCGGTTCCGGGACCCGGAGATCGTCGCGGCGACGAGGGCGGATGAGTTCCTCGCTGCGCGTCGGGAGGCGGTGACGAGGTCGCTGGCTGGCGCGGCGAGCGCGCGGAGGATCGCAGAGTATGTGGATCCCTGGACTGATCCGCGAGTCCGCCGCTCCTGGATGGCCATGGCGGGTGCGGCCGACAGCCGGTACACGCTCGAGGTCGTCCCCGCACTGAAAGTCTCCGCGACGCCCAAGCTGCTGATCTGGGGCGAGGACGACAGCTCCCAGAAGGTGGAGTACGCCGAGCGGTTCGCCTCGGAGATCCCCCACGCCACACTCATCCGCATCCCGGGCGCGGACCACATCCCCACCGAGTCCGCCCCGGACCAGATTGCTCGCGCGCTCGCCGACTTCTTCACCATGGACGGCTGAGTGTGCGACGCCAGAACCTGCGCCATCCACTCAGATGAGAGGGACACACTCATGACCGACATCGACGTCGCCGTACTGCTGGGAAGCCTGCGTGCCGACTCCATCAACCGGGGCATGGCCCGCGCGCTGTCCGCAGTCGCACCCGACGGCGTGCGCGTCACGATCGTCGACGGGCTGGCCGACGTGCCGTTCTACAACGAGGACATCGACAACGGCAGTGCCCCTCCGGCGGTCCGAACGCTGCGTGAGCGGATTGCCGCTGCGGATCGGCTGATCGCGGTCACCCCCGAGTACAACGGTTCGACCCCGGCGGTGCTGAAGAACGCCATCGACTGGGTCTCCAAGCCGCACGGCGAGGGAGCGATCATGGGCAAGCCCTTGGCCGTTGTTGGTGCCGCGCCCACGCCGTACGGCGCGCAATGGTCACACGAGGCCACCGCCCGTTCGGCCGAGATCGCCGGAGCAAGCATCGTCCCCGATGCGACCTTGAGTCAGTCGGCAACGGGCATCGATGTGGCGACTGACCTGGGGGTCCGTGCGTCGCTCCGCGTCGTGCTGGAGCGGTTGGTGGCATTCGGGAACGGCACGAGCGACGTCGCGGACGACGACGCGGTCCGCGACCCGGCCTGACCCAGCAGTGCGGGGTTCTTGCGGGGCCGCATCCGCCTCCCTCCTACGCTTGCGGTGGGGGTCGCGTCAGCACTCCCGAGAATGGGCTTCGTGAATCACTCTCGTGCATCACCGGCGAGAGATTGGTGCACGTGCCACTCGTGAGGAGTCAGAGGATGGCCAACAGGCTCGCCAAGGCGACCAGTCCCTATCTTCTCCAACACGCCGAAAATCCGGTCCACTGGTGGGAGTGGGGCCCGGAGGCGTTCGCCGAGGCGCGGGAGCGCAACGTCCCGGTGCTGCTGAGCGTCGGGTACGCCGCCTGCCACTGGTGCCACGTCATGGCGCACGAGTCGTTCGAGGACGAGCTCACCGCGGCGTACATGAACGAGCACTTCGTCAACATCAAGGTCGACCGCGAGGAGCGCCCCGACGTCGACGCGGTCTACATGCAGGCCACGACCGCGATGACCGGTCACGGTGGTTGGCCGATGACGGTCGTGCTCGACCACGAGGGCGCGCCGTTCTTCGCCGGCACCTACTTCCCGGACCAGCCGCGGCACGGCTCGCCTTCGTTCCGCCAGGTGCTGGCGGCGCTGGCGGAGGCGTGGCAGGACCGCGGAGAGGAGGTACGACGGGTCGCCGACCAGCTGCGCGAGCACCTCGCCATGTCCGGCGAGCTGCCGTCCGCGCCGATCACCCGCGAGCTGCTCGACGGTGCCGTCGCCACGCTTGCGAACGAGTTCGACCCGATGGCCGGTGGCTTCGGCAACACTCCGAAGTTCCCGCCCACGATGGTGCTCGAGTTCCTGCGGAGGGTCTCGACAAGCGCGAACACCGACTCCGACGAGGAGACCGCGAAGCAGGCGCGTCACATGCTGGCCCGGACGGCAGCGGCGATGGCCGGCGGCGGCATGTACGACCAGCTCGGCGGGGGCTTCGCGCGGTACTCCGTCGACCGCGGCTGGGTGGTGCCGCACTTCGAGAAGATGCTCTACGACAACGCCCAGCTGGTCGGGCTCTACGCGCGCCTGGGCACAGAGACGGGTGACCGGGTCGCCCGGGAGACCGCGGACTTCCTGGTCCGCGAGCTGCGCACGCCGGAGGGTGGTTTCGCCTCCGCGCTCGACGCCGACAGCCCCGACCCCGTGACCGGGAAGAGCGTCGAGGGCGCGTTCTACGCGTGGAGGCCCGCGCAGCTGGCCGAGGTGCTCGGCGAGGAGGACGGCGCCTGGGCGGCCGAGCTGTTCGCGGTCACCGAGGCCGGCACGTTCGAGCACGGAACGTCCACGCTGCAGCTGCGCCACTACCCGGCCGAGGCCGACGATCGCGCCCGCCTCGCCGACGTCCGCGCCCGCCTCCTCGCAGCCCGCGACCAGCGCCCGCGGCCCGGCCGGGACGACAAGGTGGTGGCGGCCTGGAACGGCCTTGCCATCTCCGGGCTCTGCGACGCGGGACTGCTCCTCGGCGAGCAGGAGTACGTCGATGCCGCTCTCGCCGCCGCCGAGCTGCTCGTCCGGGTGCATGTGGTCTCGACCAGCAATGGCGGCTCGACCAGCAACGCGGCGATCCTTCGCGTCTCCCGGGACGGCGTGGCCGGTCCGCACGCCGGCGTCCTCGAGGACTACGGCTGCGTCGCGTCGGGCTTCCTCGCGCTCGTCCAGGCCACCGGCGAAGCGCGCTGGCTCACCCTCGCCACCGACCTGATCGACCAGGCGCTCGCCGGCTTCCGCGCGACCGACGGCGGGTTCTTCGACACCCACCAGGACGCCGAGGCGCTCGTGGCCCGCCCGCGCGACCCGGGTGACAACGCCTCGCCGAGCGGGTTCAGCAGCATGGTTCACGCCTTGGTGACCGCGCACGCGCTGACCGGCGAGGGCCGCTACCGCGATGCCGCCGAGCAGGCGCTCGCGACCGTCGCCGGCCTCGCCGAACGCGCCCCTCGCTTCACCGGCTGGTCGCTCGCCGCGGCCCACACCATGCAGGACGGTCCGCTCGAGGTCGCGGTCGTCGGGCCCGCCGGCCCGGACCGCGACGCCCTCGCCGCGCGTGCCCGCCGGCTCCCCGGAGCAGTGGTGCTCGTCGCGGACGGGCCCCGCGACGACGTACCACTGCTGGCTGGGCGGACTGCGGTCGACGGGCGTGCGGCGGCGTACGTCTGCCGTGGCTTCGTCTGTGAGCGTCCGGTCACCTCGCCGGCCGACCTGGGGTGAGGCGCGGATGGACACCCCGATCAACGAGCGATGGCGCTCGGGACTCGCGTTCCTGGTCAGCGTGGTCGTGCTCGGCGCGATCATCCTGTGGGCGCCGGCCGACGGACCCGCGGGGCTGCGCCGGGCGCTCGGCATCGGCGAGGAACGGCTCGGCGACCCCGCCGACGTGCCGGCGGGCGGGACCTACTCGTTCCTCCAGCACCAGCCGGGTGACCTGAAGGAGCCGGTGGCATGGGACCCGTGCGACGAGATCCACTACGAGATCAACCCCGACGGCACGCCCGAGGACGCCGATGACACCGAGGAGTTCGTGGCCGACGCGATCGAGGTCGTCGCGCACTACACCGGCCTGGAGTTCGTGTACGACGGACTGACCGATCGCCGCCCCGAGTGGGACCGCCAGTTCGTACCCTCCCTGGGGCAGCGTGAGCCGGTGCTGATCGCGTGGGCGACCGAGAGCGAGGTGCCTCAGCTGGAGGACGACGTCGCCGGCATCGGCGGTGCGGTCGCGGTCGAGGTCCGGCCGGAGGGCTGGCTGCGCTACGTGACTGGCGGCGTGACCCTCGACAGCGACGCCTTCGAGGAGATGGACCCGGTGCTCGGCGACAGCGATCAGGCTCGGGCGGTCCTGCTCCACGAGCTCGGCCACCTGGTCGGTCTGGGCCACGTGGACTCGCCCGAGGAGCTGATGTTCGGCGACAACGTCGGCAAGGTGGAGTTCGGCACCGGCGACCTCAACGGGCTGGTCCGGCTCGGCGAGGGCAGGTGCGCCTGACCCCGTTGCGCGCCGCGGAGCGCCACAATCGGAGGATGGAGCTCGGGCCCACCCTTCCTCAGCCGGCCGCCTTCTACGACGGTGGCCTCCCGCCCGGCGGTCCCCGCCCCGACCTCCGCGCCAAGATCATGCTCGAGCGGATCGAGCGGGAGTCGGGCGGGCTCGCCCGTGAGTCGTTCAGGATGCTGCGGCGGATCGCCTACAACGACGAGCAGTACGGCGAGATCCTCGTGCCGGCCGACCTCGAATCGTTCGACTCCGACCTCACGTCCGTGCCGACGTTGCTGACGTGGCTGGTCCCGAAGACCGGCGCCCACCTGCCCGCTGCCCTCCTCCACGACGGGATGGTCGGTCGCAGGGAGTACGTCGCGACCGCGTTCCCGCCGGATGCCGACCCGATCGACAGGGTCGACGCCGACCTGGTGTTCCGCCGGGCGATGCGGGACAGCTACATCCCGCTGATCCGCCGCTGGCTGGTGTGGTCCGCGGTCACCCTCGGAACCATCCGGTCCGGCTCCGAGGGCTGGTCCCGGGCGCGCCACCTCCGCTACCTCGCTGCCGCGCTCGGCACGCTGGTCACCGTGGCCGTCCTCGGGACGATCGCGACACTCGACCTCTTCGACGTCGTGGCATGGCTGCCGTGGATGGGCGCCGACCGCGGGTTCGTCCTGGAGCTGGCGGGCGGACTCGCCGGCGCGATCGTCGTCCCGTTGGTGCTCGGCCTGACGTGGGGGAGGTTCGCGATCGCGGGTGCGATGACCGGCATCGCGCTCGCCGTACTCCTCCACGTCACGGCGCTCCTGCTCGCCGTCACCGTGCTCTACCAGCTGTCCGAACGGGTCGCTCGTCGGGCGCCGATCGCCGGCCTCGTGGTGATCGGGCTGGTGCTCGCGGCGAGCCTCGTGTGGACTTTGCTGCTCGTCGGCACCGCCGGCTGAGGGCCCTACGCCCGCCGAGGGAGGTCGGCCGAGCTTGCCGGAGGCGAGCCGGTGGTCGGCGCGCGACCGTCGTCGTCGGCCGGCAGGTGGTGGGTCTTCGATGGGGCGTGGTGGCGCGCCATCGTTCGCTGCGGCGTGGTCCCCGCGGCCGTGCCTGGGCGTGAGGAGGTCGGGGCTGCTCGGTGGTTGCGGTCGGCGCAGGAGGCCTGGTGGTCACGGTCGGCGACCGGGTGCGGGCCATCGCCCGATTCGCGGTGGTTAGGGTGCGACGAGCGCGGCGAGGAGCCCCGAAAACGCCTCCGCGCGCGCCAATAGCCCCGCCGATGGGCGGGGTATCGGAGCTCGGTCGCTACTCGTCCGGCGGATCGGGCGCGTCGGCCGGGTCGGCCGGGTCGGCCGGGTCGACTGGGTCGACCACCTCGTCCGGCGGGTCGGCCGGGGCGCTCGGTGGGGTGCCGAGGGCGGTGAGGTCGTAGGTGCCGGTGGGGTCGACCAGCCATTGGTGGCCGTTGTCGGCGGTCCACAGGTAGGTGCCGGGGCTGAGGACTTGGCAGGTGATGGTGCCGTGGGTCTTGAGCCGGTGATGGCCTCGGCATCGGGGGGACAGGTTGCACTTGCAGGTCGGGCCGCCCTTGTTGTGCGGGACCACGTGGTCGAGGTCGCAGCGTTCGGCGGGTCGGTGGCAGTAGGGGAACGTGCAGTGGTGGTCGCGGAGCTCGACCTCGCTGCGGATCCGGTCGGGGATCTCATAGGAGTCCACGGGTTGGTGGCCGTTGAGGTCGATCACCGGC